>Ga0209396_1006861_pt1 | contig 10310 bp, 7 predicted proteins | sample GOMGulsemesocosm_6_FD_184638 | JGI IMG/M metagenome (GOLD analysis project Ga0209396, IMG submission 184638) | Methane-oxidizing microbial communities from mesocosms in the Gulf of Mexico - GOM8C Gulf of Mexico (SPAdes) (version 2) | ecosystem: Environmental > Aquatic > Marine > Cold seeps... | reverse complement strand
ACGAATACTTTGCGTGCCATTATCTATGGCAAGTACATACGGCGACTGGCTCACAGGAACTTCCTTTTTTTATTATTTATGCTGGGATGCTGTAATATTTATTCCATATAGCCTGATAACGCTGCAACTCTTGCTGCCATTTTTCATCAGACCAGGATAATTCTTCACAACAAATTGCTTTGATTTTTTCTTCAAAAATCAACCCACCACGCTCAACCAACAACCCCACACGAGTGCGTCGCAATAACAAATCATCAAGATGTATCACTGCTTCATTACGTGCTGACCAACGCAGCTCAGCCCACATAGCGAGAGCACCCGGAATAACATCTAGTTCATGCTCATGGGCTTGCGCTAATAACGCATCACCATCCATACCATAGTGGCCCTGCAAACGCTTTTGCAGATAACTGGGTAGTCGAATAAACAATGGATTTTTAAGTTTTGCCTTAGTAAAAATATCAGCACCCGAGTCTTTTGCATTAAAACCGGGTAAGTATTCAGCCGCTGCGGCTAATACATCTAAAGCAATTAAACGGAATGTGGTTAATTTACCACCACTCACCGTGACTAAGCCTTTATCATTCCATACACTGTGATCGCGTTTTTCTTTAGAAGGATTTAATGCCCCGGAGCTCACAAGAGGACGAACTCCAGCCCAAGAAGAGATAATATCTTTTTCCTTCAGCTCCGCTTTAGGAAATTGAAAATTAGCGACTTTTAATAAATAATTCAGCTCTTCACGAGTCATACTTGTTTCATTATTATCGATACCGTTATTATCTAAATCTGTGGTTCCAATAATGGTACGCCCTTCCCATGGGAAGATAAAAATCGGACGTTGATCATCAGGATGCATTGCAGTAAATGCTGATCCCACAGGCAAGCGCCAAGATGGCACTACAACATGACTTCCACGCGCTGGACGAATATTTTTTTCGTCACTAACTTCACCGCGTAATTCATCACCCCAGGCACCCGTGGCATTAATAACAACTTTCGATTTAACTTGATAAGTCTCGCCGGTTTCAGCATTCTCTAAAACGGCACCTACGACATTATCGCCTTCTTTTAGAAGAGACTTAACACCCACATAGTTGATGACATCTGCGCCGTCTTTTTGCGCTTCACGCAGCACACGAATAACCAAACGAGAGTCATCGGTTACCGCATCCGCAAACTGAGTACCGCCAATTAAATTTTCTTCATTAATCAGAGGACTTAAATATTCAAAATCTTCTACTTTATAAAATTTACGATATTTTTTACCGGCAAAAAAATCATAAATACGCAGTAAGGTATTAAAAATAAATGGCCCAGGGAACCCGCCTTTATAATGCGCCATTAGATAGCTCATTTGATCAACCAAACCTGGCGCTTCGTTCATTAAGCGCTCACGCTCAGATACAGAATGCATTGTGGTTTTAATATCGCCAGCCGCGATGTAACGTAATCCACCATGAACCATTTTTGACGAACGGCTCGAAGTACCCCAAGCAAAATCTTGACGTTCAACCAACAAAACTTTCTGACCGCGACGAGCGGCTTCTCTAGCGATACCTGCACCGGTGATACCACCGCCAGCAATAATAATATCCCATTCATTTTGCTTGTTTTCTTCCAAGCGTTTTAGCAACAGTTCACGATTACCTGATTGCCATGCTTCTTGCCACATAATTACTGCTCTATAAAACTCGCCGACCATAAGTCAGCGAGATAAGTAGGAGGAAATTTAGTAAGTAAAATTAATTACTTATCATCTTCAATCAAAACACCCGGATTTAAACGCTTTTCTGGATCAAAATCCTTAATCAAGGTTTCAATCACACGCATACCCAGCTCGCCTTTTTCTACAGGCATATACGGAGCGTGATCACGACCCACACCATGCTGGTGAGAAATGGTTGCTCGGCCTTGAGCGATAACTTCACAAGTATTAGATTTCAATTTTTTCCAGCGCGCCAAAGTTTCTTCATACGTATCCGCACAACGGAAAAAATACGTTGTATAGATACTCGAACCTTGACCATATACATGGGACAGGTGAGTAAATACCATCACCTCTTCGCCGTCTTCTTTCAATGCGGTACGCAAAGACGCTTCCATACCGTTCATTAGGTTATCAACATTATCCCAATCAGTGGACGTCTCTAACGTATCAACTGCAATACCTTGAGCCCAAGTTGTTTCACGCAAATAAGGGAACTTAAAGCGGCCATGAGCCCAAATAGAACCCATAATATTGGCTAATGGACCACCCACACCTTTATGCTGCTTTAAGATTTTTTTAACTTGCTTCATGGAAGCTTTATTCTGGAATTTGCTGCCCGTAACACCAAACGTCAACATACAGCGATTATCATCCAAACCACGGAGGCGTAAATAGCCATCAAGCATTTTAAATTGCTTTAATGTAGTGCCTAAGTTTGCATGGGCACGAGTCTCAGCCGCGTTACTGACACGCATCATAGACATTGGGATTTTTTGCTGGGCAACTTCACGAGCAACCGCTTTACCCGCTTCCCAGCTTGGCATAAAGCAGACCATGAATTTTTCTTCTTGCGCCACACGTATCACACGAACTTTTACTTCGGTGTAGATACCCATGCGGCCTTCCATGCCCATAGTCACTTCACGCATATCTGGACCCGCTGAAGAAGCAGGAATGGTTGGAATATCCATAGTACCAAGCATCGTTTCAAGTGTGCCACCGGCAAACATCTGCTCAATACGACCATAGCGTAAAGACTGTTGACCTGAAGAACGCGTCGCGATCCACCCACCAATAGTAGAAAGCTCCCAAGACTGTGGGTAGTGACCCAGGGTATAACCACGTGCCTGAAGCTGAGCTTCAACTTGCGGTCCAGGAGTACCGGCTCCGAACGTAGCGATCTGACTTTCTTCATTCAAGTCCATCAGTTGATTCATACGACTCATATCAATCGTCAAAATCGCTTTCACATTTTTTTGCGGAGTAATATGACCCGCAACCGATGTCCCACCACCATAAGGTATAACGATGAAATCATGTTGAACGGCTAAATCTAAGATTTCGCGAACCTGAGCACTGGTTTCTGGGTATGCAATACCATCAGGGAAAACATCGAAATCGCCGCTGCGCATGGCTAACCAATCAGGAAAACTTTGGCCACGAGCGTGACGAACCCGGTCTTCTGCTGCAACCACAATTAAAGGATGCTTTGGCAAACGAGACGCAGGGACTTTTGCAATAACACTTTCAAGCGTTGCATCTTGCAAAGCTTTAGGTTCGCCAATAAAGCTACGAATCAGAGCACCACCATGTTCAGAAACTTCTTTCGTAGTACTGTCATCACCCCAACCGTTCCAACGACGCATATTCTTCTCCAATTATTTTTTTATTTTGAGTCAGTAATAGACCCATGACGCAGGTAGCGCTAATATGTCGAACCAGTTTACTAACGCACTCAACATTAGCAACGACGCTTTCGGACAGTAACGTAGTAAATTAGGACATCATTTGTGATAAGAGCACTTTGAAATAGCACTATGACTGAAGACCGCCTTGGATCCGCCTCAACCGCTGCACTGCGCCAATACTTACGAGCTGCCCAAGATTATGGCATTGAAGCGGAAGATGCGCTTGTACAAAATGATCTTCCTATTGGCATATTAGATAACAGTATTAGCCGAGTAACAGGAACCGAATTCCAGCGATTAATCCGCTGGTTAGTAGATGCCTGCAACGATCCTTTGTTTGGCCTTAAAAGTGGTTCCTACGTACAACCGGGCTCTTACAGCATTTTTGGCTATATGATCATGAACTGTCGCAGTGCCCGCGAAGCCCTGCACATGACGCCTATGTATGAAAGCATTGTCGGTGACATGGGGGTTACTAAGCTTGAAAAAGCCGGCAGTCGCTTAGCGGTTCGCTGGGTCTGCCAATATGAAGACCCCATTATCATCCCTCATATGATTGATAACGTACTGTACTCCTGGACACAGTTTGCGCGCTACCTAGCCGACCTTCCTGAAGGAAAGCCTTATTTCGTACAGTTAGAACGTGATGAACCCAGCAAGGAAATACTGGCGACGTATCAAGAAATGTTTGGCTGTGAGATTGAATTTAATGCCAAGCGTAGTGCTTTAATCGTCGACGAGGAAGTCCTCGAAATTCCATTGCGACAGCCCGACCCAGGCTTATTGCAAAGCTTAACTCAGCAAGCTGAATCTATGATGGATGAGCTTAAACAAAAGAAAACCATCATTTTGCAAGTTCGTGCTGTATTGCGTCGATTAATGGAGCATGAACTGCCGCGCAAAGAAAAAGTCGCTGAAGCACTCGATATGACAGAGCGTACATTGCAACGCCGACTGCAAGAAGCTGGCACGGGCTATCAACAATTACTCGATGATATCCGTCGGGAGACTGCGATTGAGTGGTTAACCACAACTCAAGTTGCCATTAACGAAATTGCGATTAACTTAGGTTTCAGCGAAGTCCGCTCTTTCCATCGTCGTTTTAAATCTTGGACTGGGCACGCCCCGGGTGAGTATCGTACCCTGCACTCAAAAAGCTAGACGAACTATTCTTTTGTAATGATAGTACTTGTCGTTTCAAGCTTGGCCAATAAGGCCTGGAAAACACGCTGTGCAGAGATGGATCGATAACAAGGCGGCTGGGCATCCAAGCCGTCATTTCGATCTGGGTGACTGCACTGTTTATTCAGACAAGGTGCACATTCATAATCACTGCTAAGCACCTCTGCATTCGGCCCCAAAACGCCTGTTAGAATTGCATCAGTAGCGCCGTAAATTGAAACTGACGGAACTTCTAAAGCTGCAACCACATGAGATAAACCAGTATCAACCCCAACCACACCCTGAGCATAAGCCAAATAAGCGTTTAAGGCATTCAGCCCCATCTTAGGTAAAACACTGACACCCTCTACCCCTGATGCAATACGCTCCGCACGTGATTTTTCCTCTTCATTACCCCAGGGCAATACTACTTTTCGCCCTGACTTAACGGTTAATTCTGCAAGTTCACACCAATAGCTCCCTGGCCATAGCTTAGTATCCCAAGTAGTACCATGAAGAAACAACCAATAATCACCTTCAATATTAGGTCGAGACCAACGGCCTTTATCGATCCCATAAGAGAAGGTTTCTGGTAGCTGATAATTTAATACTTGAGATAATAACTGACGAACTCGTGGGATTGCATGCTGCCCTTTTGCGACGGACTGAGGATGCTGATAAGCCATCGCCGCTAGCGGCTCACGACAGGAGTTTTTATCTAGACCATAACGCGGGCCTTTCGCCATACGAGTAACTGCCGCACTCTTTATCAGACACTGAGCATCTAATACTATGTCGTATTCCGTATTGCGCAACTCCTGATAAAAGGCTTTCATTTCAATACGCACTTCGGCATTTGTAAGGCTTTTACGCCAGCGGCGCCAAGCGATAGGAATGACTTTCGTCACAGCAGGATGCCAACTTGGGATATCGGCAAACGCCTCTTCTACCAACCAGTGAAATTCAATATTCGGTACCTGTTGGTAAGCATCCTGCACCGCAGGCAGAGCATGAAACACGTCCCCAAGAGAGGACATTTTTACCAACAATACTTTCATTAATAAATCTCACATTTAACGCTATAATTTAGCCGCCTTTATACCACGAGCGGCGTATCCAGTCACTTCATCAGATAAATAATGCCTAACTAAAAAGCCAATCTAAGCTGATATTTCCTGCTTGTTATTTTCAATCTCGCTAGCCGAGACTTTAATATCCGCCTATTGATTTAATTTCGCTGCAATGGTCTGCCCCGCTGCTCGACCATTAAGAATACACAAGGATAAAAACGTCCCCTCTAAGGAGCGAATCCCCGAACACCCTGCGCCGCCAAAACCTGCAGCTTCACCCGCTGCGTACAGACCTTCCATAACAATACCTGACTGATCCACAACTTCACTGCGGGTATTCGTCTCAAAGCCGCCCATGCTTTTTCGGCTAATGATTCGAGTCCGTATCGCAATGAGTGGTCCCGCTTTTTCATCCAAGATCTTCTGACTTTTGAGTGTACGAACTTTATCTCCTCGCCACTGACGCATAAAATGAATTTTACGTATTTGATCATCCGTGGTGAATTTTAAACCTCTTTGTATTTGCTCATCATAATCATGCACTGCCGACTGTACTTGGGCTAACTCAACGGGAATATCCAGCGCTTCCAGCTGATTCATATTGCCGACTAAGGCAGATAAATCACCTGCAACAACAACATCATCACACTCACTCATCAACCACCGGACCATTTCTTCATTACCTTTTAAAGCCACCTTCAAAATACCCAACCAACTTTTATTGAAAAATGCTTTATTAAGATGTGATCCCGAAACCGCCAATTCTTTACAAGCAATTTTATAGTTCATGATTTGCCAACTGTATTGCCCCTCCAACTGCCCAGTTACCTTACATAAATTATGCGTATCGAATCCGGTAACTAGTGGCATAGGGCCAATACGCTTACCCTTGGCATCTAACCATAAAGATGAGCGTGCAGGCATCAGACTTAAGCCATGATTAGGGTATTCCGGCTTGGGATGCTTAACACCTGATGCATAATTCCACATCCAGCCGCAATTTTTGATACTGCCCCCGTTATTTGAGATTTCGTCATGTAATAACCCATCAGCATAGGGGTGAGAGCCAGACAAGATATTCTCAGGGTAGTCGCCATACGTTTCAACATCCCAATGCTTCTTCACCTGGGCCAAGTTGCCATTAATTCCCCCTGCACAAATAACCACCTGCGGGCTATTAACCTGAAACGTCTGAGCAGGTTGATCTCCTTCAATACTGCCTCGGCAACCAATAACCTTAGCTCCGGAAAATAAAAATGAATCAACTTTATGTTGAAATTTGATACTAAGATTATGTTTATTTTTATGATTGATCAGGGTTTTAATTAGCGTTTGCGTGAGCCCGTAGCCCGTTCCCCAGACCACGTGATAACGAGGTACTGAGTTCCCTCGACTCCCCTCCTTAAAGCCATAATCTCCGCGCTCTACCCAGTGCACAATCGGAAAGAATTGGATGCCAAAGTTTTTAAGCCAGTCGTAAACATCCTCACCACTGCGCTCCACATAAGCTCTTGCCCAGGCTTTAGCTAAAGGATCTTGCATCTCTTGCGTTGAGAATTCAGCGGCACCAAACCAGTCATCCAGTGCAAGTTGTTTGCTATCCTTGATGCCATTTAAGCGCTGCAAAGGGGTATCTACGAACAGCATGCCGCCAAATGCCTCATTTGCCATACCGCCAAAATTGCGTTCCTCATCTCGATCTATCAGCAAAACTTGCTGACCACGATCGAGTAATTCAATCGCCGTGGATATTCCAGCGATACCACCCCCTATGATCAATACTGGAGAATCATACTGAATGTCTGCATTCGATTTATTAACCATACTGATCAGCCCTAACAATAATATTAGCGTCCATTGTTAGCAGGAATAATCGTTTTCAATAGGGGTATTACGGACAAGTTATTGACCTAGTAAGCCAATAACCTTTAGACCTTGATCTAGGTCATAAAAAGCAGCAGAAGTACAAGTACAGCAAGATAATTTACCCAAACAAATCGAAACTAATCCCCCCGTCTTCGGCATTATCCATCCAGCCTGCTGGCTTACTAAATGTCTGCTCCATTACTCGAGCTAATGAATCACTCAAAGACCGACTTGGGTTATCACCTACCATCGCGGCTAGTTTGCCTTCATCTTGACCCATGCAAAGTGCCAATTCCATGATGCTAATGGCATTCTCACGCATCAGTATTTGAGCCTGCTGCTGTCGAATTACTTTAATCTTTTTCATAAATGACTCTTGGAACATATGTTTTATTAACTTTTTGGCACTAACATTTTTCTGTATATAAATGTATGCGTACCTTTAAACTCTCACCACATTATTGCATTATTACGCCTAAATTAATGCTGTGACATTTTAGCAAGATCTGTGTCACATGATAGTAGGATTCTAGTATGCGCCGTGTTGTTGTTACAGGTATGGGAATTGTTGGTTGCCTTGGCAATAACAAAGAGGAAGTGCTGGCGTCGCTAATAGCCCAGCAATCAGGCATTCAATTCGTCGCCGACTACAAAGAACAAGGTTTGCGCAGCCACATTGCCGGACGCCCAAATATCAATCTAGACGAACGTATTAATCGCAAATTGAAGCGCTTCATGGGCGACTCAGCGGCTTATGCTTATCTATCTATGCAGCAAGCAATTACTGATTCTGGCCTAACCGACGACCAGGTTAGTCACCTAAGGACTGGGGTAGTTGCAGGATCTGGTGGTGCTGGCTGTAGTGATATCGTTGAAGCTGTTGATACCTTGCGTGAAAAAGGCGTGCGCCGAGTTGGGCCTTATCGTGTTACTCGCACAATGGGCAGCACTGTTTCAGCCAACTTAGCCACCGCCTTCTCGATCAAAGGTATTAACTATTCACTCTCATCTGCCTGCGCAACTAGCTCACACTGCATTGGGCATGCAGCTGAACTCATCCAGTGGGGAAAGCAAGATATTGTTTTCGCCGGTGGTGGTGAAGAAGAACACTGGTCTCTAACGATGCAGTTTGATGGTATGGGTGCCTTATCGACAAAATATAATGACAGCCCAAGTCTGGCCTCACGCCCTTACGATCAAGAAAGAGATGGCTTTGTTATTGCGGGCGGTGGCGGCATGCTGGTAATAGAAGAGTACGAACATGCAAAAGCTCGTGGGGCTGAAATTTATGCTGAGCTCATTGGCTATGGTGCGACATCGGACGGTGCCGACATGGTATCTCCATCCGGAGAAGGGGCTTCACGCTGTATGCAACTAGCCATGAGTGAAGCTCAGTCCAGCATCGATTATATCAACACACACGGTACCAGCACCCCCGCTGGAGATATTACTGAGCTGCTAGCAACGGCGAAAGCATTCAAACAATTTAACGGCTTAGACTTGCCTGCGGTTAGCTCAACAAAGTCCTTAAGCGGTCATTCATTGGGCGCAGCAGGGGTACAAGAAGCGATATATTCTTTACTCATGATGAAGCATGGTTTTATCAGTGGCTCTGCCAATATCCAAAACTTGGATACGGAGGCTCAAGGCTTTCCAATCATTCAAAACAACCAAGAAGCTAAATTAAGTGTAATTATGTCGAATAGCTTCGGTTTTGGCGGTACAAATGCGAGTTTAATTTTCAAGAAGCTATAAAAAGTGACATACTCAGGTTTTATTATCAATCGACATTATTTTTACATCGGACACGATTGATACAAAAACAATAACAACGAAATTGACGGCTCACTTAATCAAAAAAGAGCCGCCATACACATACGGATTCAGATCGAATGACTCAAGTTATCATCGACCCAAAAGATATACCGCAAGAAATTACAGAAGATAAAGGTATCGACAAGCTATACCAGATTGCAGAAAAACTAGCCGAAGATTTTTCACTGTTTCCTAATATTGATGACGATTCCATTAACAAGCATGTGCAAGGCTTGGTCAGCAGCAACGACTGCCAACGTCAACGGGAAGAATTACGTAATCTCGACATTGATAACTATATCGAACGTGTTGTCAGCCCAAGTGAAAATAGCAACCGTATGTCAGCCAAAACGGTCGTTAAGAGCCTAGCACACAAGGTATTGACAGAATTTGAAGAAGGCCCTTTATATGTGGCCGAAGTAGAGCTGGATTTTGGTAGCTTTTTCCGCCGTATTGGTTTTATTTGCCAAGACCGAGAACACAATAATGGCGCTTGGTTACCCCGCCACCATGATTTAGCGGCACAACAGATACGCAATTTCGCTAAGCATTCAATCCCAATCGTTTCTCTAATCGATACCCCTGGAGCCGATGCGGGCGAAGAAGCCAATGCAAATAACCAAGCACACTCTATTTCTCACTTAATCACAGAGATGGCCAACTTAGATGTCCCCTCTCTTGGCATTATTTGGGGTGCTGGATATTCAGGTGGTGCTATTCCACTAGCGACAGCCAATTTACTGCTATCCGTACGCGATGGTATTTTCAATACTATTCAGCCTCAAGGCTTGGCCAGCATTGCTCGTAAATACAACCTTAGCTGGCAAGAATGTGCAAAATTCGTCGGCGTATCCGCTTTTGAGCTGGAAGAGATCGGAGTTATTGACGGCATAATTGATTATGCCCCTAGCGACGACAGTGAAAAGCAATACAATTTACTACGTGCAATCGTATCGGGAATCCAGTCGATAGAAGAAGGCGCGGCTGATTTTGCCCGCA
>Ga0209396_1006860_pt1 | contig 10311 bp, 4 predicted proteins | sample GOMGulsemesocosm_6_FD_184638 | JGI IMG/M metagenome (GOLD analysis project Ga0209396, IMG submission 184638) | Methane-oxidizing microbial communities from mesocosms in the Gulf of Mexico - GOM8C Gulf of Mexico (SPAdes) (version 2) | ecosystem: Environmental > Aquatic > Marine > Cold seeps... | reverse complement strand
TTAATAACCGACTTAACCACGTTACCTGTTGGTGATGAAAAACGTTTAACTATTGCAAAAGCGCCTATTTTAAAAGGCCATCATGCAACTATTGTTGAAAAGAATGCAAAATCTACCGCGGTATCTTTTGGTTTTCCAATCGATACTATCCGCAGTGACAAAGATTGGGCTGCACTTTGGTTAGTGCGCTCGTACTTTGGCGAACACCGCAGCTCAAACAGCTACTTATTTCAACAAATACGTCAAGCACGTGGTATGAACTACGGAGATTATTCTTATATAGAATACTTTCCACGAGGCATGTTCCAAACTAAGCCTGATGCAAACTTAGGCCGTTCAAGCCAAATTTTTCAAGTATGGTTACGACCTTTACGTTCAAATAATGATGCTCATTTCGCCACACGTGCCGCCTTGTTTGAATTAGACAAATTAATTGAAAACGGTATGAGTGAAAAAGACTTTCAAGCGACTCGTAATTATTTAACTAACTATGCACCGCAACTGGTTGCTAGCCAAGACCAGCAATTAGGTTATGCGCTTGATAGTGAGTTTTATCAAACAGAAGAGTTTGTTAAGTACGTACGTGACCAGTTTAAAAAGCTATCTTTGGCTGATGTGAATCGTGTTATTAAAGAAAATTTACAAACCGATAATATTCATTATGTGTTCATTTCAGGTGATGGCGAAGATATGAAACAACGTTTGTTGTCTGAGCAGATCTCTTCGTTAAAATATAATAGTGAAAAGCCTACAGAGCTTTTAGCGACTGATAAAATAATTGAAAGCTACAAGTTAACGCTACCGACGGAAAATGTTGAAGTTATCGCCGTTGATAAGGTTTTTAAATAAGCTCAATTAACCTTACGAGTATTATATTATAAAAAGCGAACCAGAAATGGTTCGCTTTTTTTGCATATAGGAAGTTGGTCCAACATGCCTAAGCTTAATGGTTCATTGTTAATATATTGTAGAAGTCAACTTAATATCATCAGAGATAATAAGTTTATTTACTATATAAGAACTATTTAATCAAAAAGTCTTTTATTTAATTCTAATTTAGTTTATGTTGTTTATTATCTATAAAGGTCACATTTTGTCTGTTCGTTTATCATGATGTATGGACTAAAGTAATAAAGAGGGGTTTATGAACAAACAATTATTTAAAAAGCTTGGGGTAACGTTCGTTATCGTTTCAGCTTTATCTGCCTGTGGAAATAGCTATGACGATAGTGCGGGTGTCGCAGCTAAATCAGAAAAGAAGCTGAATATACTTTACATTATGTCCGACGATCATACTCGTCAAGGCATAGGTGCATACGGTGGTTTGTTATCTTCACTCAATCCGACCCCGGCTATTGATGCATTAGCAAGTGAAGGAACACGCTTTGATAATGTATTTGTAACCAACTCGATTTGTACTCCAAGCCGTGCGTCAATTATTACTGGGCAATATAGTCAAACCAACGGTGCTTTAGATTTAGACGGTACAATAGGGGTCGAAAAACAGTACCTTCCTAAACTGATGTCAAAAGCGGGTTATGAAACTGCGATGATCGGTAAGTGGCATTTAAAGAAAGAGCCAAAAGCATTTGATTATTACAAAGTGTTACCTAATCAAGGAAAGTATTTTGATCCTGTATTTAGAGATATGGATGCTAAAGGAAAGTGGCCTAATAATAAGGTTAAGGTAAGTGGACATTCATCAGACGTGATCACTGATTTATCAATCGATTGGTTATCTAACCGTGATAAAAATAAGCCATTTTTCTTAATGCATCATTATAAAGCTCCACATGATATGTTTGAAAATGCGCCTCGTTATGACGAATATTTAGCAAATGTTGAAATTCCAGAGCCTGCCAGCCTCTATAACCAACCTAACTGGGGGTCAAAATCAACAAAAGGTGTAGATGATTCATTAGTAAATGAAATAGGCACTTCGATATCAAAACGTAATCCAAGACGAAATATGGGCATTCACATGGAGGTAGACCCAACCCTTTCTGATAATGAATATACCCATGTGTCTTATCAGCGTTACCTAAAAAAATATTTACGTACAGTAAAAGGTGTTGATGATAATTTAGCTCGTTTATTCGAACATTTAAAAGCGACAGGTGAGTGGGACAACACAGTGATTATCTATACGGGTGATCAGGGAATGATGTTAGGTGAGCATGACATGATTGATAAGCGTTGGATGTATGAGCCATCACTTCGTATGCCATTTATCGTTCGTCATCCAGCTAAAGAAAATGCGCCGAAAGTTAATGACGATATCATTAATAATACTGACTTTGCTCCAATGATGTTAGACCTTGCAGGTGTTGAAACACCAGATTATATGCATGGTGCTAGTTTTGCCGATGTGCTTGATAATAAACCCCTAGAGAATTGGCGTGCAGCGACTTATTACCGCTACTGGATGCACCGCGCTCATCACGATGTTCCTTCCCACTTTGGTGTTCGTAGTAAAGAGCATAAATTAATATTCTTCTATGGCAAACATTATGATGATACGCCTATGGAAAGTGACGTTAATTATGCTGGCCATAATTGGAGTCGAAAAGATGGTGTTGTTCCGTCAAAAACACCAACACCAGCGGGCTGGGAGTTTTATGACCTAAAGAATGACCCAGAAGAAGTGAATAATCGTTATAACGATCCTCAGTATAAAGAAGTTATTGCTAAGCTAAAAACAGAGATGCTGATGCAACGTAAAGCGTTTAACGAGACCGATGTGAACTATCCACATATTCAAAAAATCATTGAGCAACATTGGAATGACTAGCCACTAACTAGTTCTTTTTCATAACAATAATTAAATGCCAGTTAATTCAATTAACTGGCATTTTTTATTGTCTTGATTAACATGCATTTCCCCAACCAAGTACAATAGCAGTTGATATCACTAAAGTGAGCAATAGGAACAGGTGTTGCACAAATTTAGTTAACCCTAAGTATAAAAAAAATACAAACTTGTGATGGCTATTTTTTAGCTTTGGTATTCTTTAGATACAAAACCAATACAACGCTATAATTAAGGAAGCTAAATTTCGTATATTTTAAATACTTATATAGTCAGTGTTTATTTTTAATAAAAAACATTTACAAAGCCTTTACATTAGATTAATGTGTGCTTTGTGAATATTATAAATATAAGACACTTTTTGGGTAAAATATTATTTAAAAATATGGGGGAGTAAATATGAAGGCGTTTCAAAAGAGCAAAGTTAACCTATCATGTCGCACGGCAATGGTTGCTATGTTTGGTTTAAGTAGTGCATTTACCGTAGCTGCAGCAGAAGAAAAAACGGCGAAATCAGAAGATGTAGAAGTTATTGAAGTAACAGGTGTTAGATCAAGTTTAACATCTGCTTTAAATGCTAAGCGTGGTAGCGATACAATTTCTGATTCTATTATTGCTGAAGAAATTGGTAAATCTTCAGACGAAAGCATCGCCGAAGCTTTATCTCGTGTATCAGGTGTTTCTTTAGACAGAGGTTCAGATAACCAAACTGTAACTGTACGTGGTGTAAGTGCTGCATTGAATGATGTTAAAATGAACGGCATTTCAATGACCAGTAATACCAATGATCAAGCCGTTGATTTAAGTTTATTTAGTGCCGACATTTTGAGTCGTATTGACGTAATTAAATCCCCTAGCGCTAATCAAGAAGAAGGCTCTTTAGGAGCTTCGATTAACTTACAAACTTTAGCGCCACTTTCAAGTAAAAAGAACACTCAAGTATTAACGGTTGAGACGCGTCACAACGACTTAAGTGAAGAAACAACACCTAGATTTGCTTTTAACTTTGTGCAAAATATCAATGATACTATGGGCTTTGCAGGCTCTTTGTTTTATGACAAGCAAGATATCCGTAAAGATGAATATCAAATATTCAGTAATCGTTTAGAAAAGTATCAAACTAAAGACGATAAAAAGAATAAAAAAGATCAGACGGTTTATGATTCAGCAACAGGGCAAATAATTACTGATCCAATCAGTGCCGTAATGCCATGGTTTTCTGTTAATCGATTGAATTTAGATGAAAAAACAAAAGTTGGTGGTACAGGTACATTCCAATATCAACCAAGTCCAGATACGGATATTCGTTTTGATGCTTCCTTTTCTAGCAACAAAATTGACCACCTTCATTCAACCGCCAGATTACATAACTTTAAAAATACTAACAATATTGTCACTATTGACCAATCAGGTGATTCCAATAATGTTGTTTCAGCATATACAAATAGAGCAGGTGGTTTAAATCAGTCAGGTAACTGGTTAAATACAACAGATACATTAGTATTAGGTGCTCAATTTCAGCATACTCCTGATGACTATTGGACATTCTCTGGTCGTGTTGGTTATGCGTTAACCGATCAAGAGTTTACCGATGGATTTAGAACGGCTTGGGTACATAATGGCACGGGTAATCCTACTGACTCATCAGGTTGGTGTGGCTTCGATGTTGAAGAAGGACCTGAAGGCGATAAGCTGATGGTTAATTCTTACTGTGATCAATTTGATCCAACCGACCCTTCTAAAATGGTTTTATCGGCAGTACGTTCAGATCGTCGAAAAGTTGATGATGAAAAAGTGAGTGCGTATTTTGACGTTGAGCGTACCATTGATAATTCATTTATAACTTCTATTGAATTTGGTGCTAAATATACTGATAGAACAAAAGAGGTTTATGCGGAAGAAGTTTTTCTTAACAAAAAAAGTTTCGAAAACCAAGAAAAAATCTTTGCTAGTGATGTAAGTACCACAAGTATCACCGAAGGTAATTTTTTACACGGTATCGCACCAAGTTCAATGGTAAATGATTGGTTAATGCCAAACAGTGCTGAAGGTGTAGCATTAGCATTTCCAAGCGGCATTGGTGAAGGATCGATTAACCCATTTACGCCGAATCCATTGAAAGCATGGGCAGTTGAAGAGCAAACGTATGGTGCTTATCTGCAAGCTAACTTTGAATTTTTAGATGGCGAAGTATCAGGTAACTTTGGTGTTCGTTATGCCGCAACTGATATTACAGCTAATGGTACTTCTGGTATTAAATTTGATACAAACATGCCATTTTTAGTAGACGGTAACGAGTTTGTTCTTGACCCTGTTACAGCTGAACATGACTATGCGGAAATGTTACCGAGCGCGACAATTAATTGGTTAGTAAATGACGATGTTGTACTAAGAGCATCGGCAGCTCGAGTATTAGCTCGTCCAAACATCAACAGCCTTCGCCCAGGTTATGACGTTAAAGCACAAAACTTAAATGAAACACCAACGGCTAACGGTGGTAATACCTATTTAGACCCATTCTTAGCAGATCAATTTGATGTGTCAGCAGAGTGGTACTTTGAAGAAGGCGCATTATTATCAGCTGCTTTTTTCTATAAAGATTTTGTTAGTTATACCTACAACACCACTCAGGCAAGAGAACTTGAAAATCCTTTAACAAATCAATGTATTGTTGACCGAGTTGATTACCCTGAAGGGGATCCGCTACGCTTTACGGCGACAAGCCCATGTGCTGAGATAGGTTATAATACAACGGTAAATGGTGGTAGCGCGGATATCAAAGGTGCTGAGTTAGCCTATCAGCAAAACTACACATTCTTACCTGGTTTATTTAGCCACTTAGGTTCATCAATTAACTATACCTATGCAGATAGTGAATCAATTGTTAATCCAGATGATCCAACAGATGTTTTTAATGGCTTACCATTCTTGAATACGTCAAAAAATTCAGTGAATGCAACTTTGTTCTGGGAAGATGATAAAACGAGTGTCCGTTTAGCTTATTCATACCGTAGTAAAGCACTAAGCCAAACCACGCACTTTAATTCAAGTTTAGTTCGTGATGCACGAGAAACACTTGATTTAGCTCTTAACTATGCAATTACAGATAAGCTTAAAGTGACGTTTTCAGCAAACAATCTAACGGATAGTTACGATACTTTCTATAATGTTATTACCAATCCTACAGGCTCTAAAGTCATTGAAGGTGATATCGTTAAAGAAACGTCAAATGACTTAAGTGATACGCCTGAAGATCGTGTTCAAGCTTTATATAATACCGGTAAAAACTACCGTTTATCATTGCGTTATACTTTCTAAAATTGAAGGTTATTATCCAAAAGGAAGCTTGTTAGCTTCCTTTTTTTTTACATAACTTTCAGAGGTTTTAGTCAAAAATTGACAAGGGTTAGTCAATGTAAAGTAGTGTAAATTTACAGTTAAAAACCTATTTGTGTATGTTATAAATAAAAAACACAGTCGATATTTTTACATTATTTTGGAGTTGTTTTGAAGAAAAGTATTAAGGGGATATTTAGAATGAAAAAGGTAATGAAAACCTTTGGTAAAGTGAGTGTTATCTCGATTGCCTTTCTGTATTCAATCACGGGGTTTTCCCAAGAGTTAGCTTTATTTGTTTCACCTTCTGGGATTGACTCTAAAAAGGAATCTGGCTCTTTAAAGTCTCCGTTTAAAACTTTGTCTTATGCGTTGAAACAAGCAAAGAAAGGAACATCTATTTTTTTACGAGAAGGGCGTTATCAAGAAGAAATAACCTTGAACAATCTTCAAGGAACAAAAGATGAACCCATTGTTATTTCGGCCTACCAAAACGAACAGGTATGGTTTGATGGTACTGATGATTTTGATCTAAAGTGGCAATCATACAATGAGGGCATATATAAAGCCAAAGTTGACAAACAGGTTTGGCAATTGTTCGTGAATAATGAACAAATGATGCCAGCTCGTTGGCCGAATGCTAGGTTTGATACAGGCAGTGTGTATAGCCAAAAGGGGTGGTCAAAAGCATTAGTAAAACCTAGCTCAAATGGTCACTTAGTTGATGACCCTTCAAAGCATGACCTTGCAGCAAGTGGCTTAGATGTATCAGGTGCTTTAGTTATTGCAAATACGGGGAGTTATACCACGTGGACTAGAAAAGTAACTGAGCACGGAGTTGGTAAAAATAGTTTTCACTATGACAAAACACCAAGCATGAAGAAGAAACATTTCAATTACTTTTTTGAAGGCAAGCTTGCTTTATTGGATGAAGAAACCGAGTGGTTTTATCAGAAAAATCAGCAACAAATTTATTTAAAACCTAAACAAGGAGATGTCTCTAAAATATCAGTAAAAGGAAAAGTGAGAGCTTACTCGTTTGATGTTAAAAAATGGCAACATGTTGTTATTAAAAACATCAATTTTTTCGCGGCTCCAATCCAATGTCAAAATTGTGATTATGTCACTTTAGAAAATGTTAATTTTGAATATGCTGGTGTATCCCGCCGAATGTTAGGTGAAGCGGGAACTAAGGCTGATATGCTGCATTTAAGCTCGGGTAAAAAAGGGAAAGGGCATTTTATGGTACGCAATTGCCGTGTAACCGATACGGATTCACAGGCAATTGTTGTACATGGTGATTATTCGATAGTTGAAAACTGTCATTTTGAAAACACCGATTATGCGGTAACCGAAGCTCACCGCCCAGGTAGTGACATCGCGCTAAGTGGCAAAGGTGTTCAATACCGATTTAATACTAATATTAATTCAGGAAATTCTGCAACATTAGCGTTATCTGGTCCAAAAATCATTCAAGAGAAACGCCCATATAACACCTTAACGGCTGAATTTAATGACATGTCAAAAACCGGTTTTGCTCAAACCGACGGTAGCATGATCCAAGGTCATATCCCTATGCAAAATGGCGTGATATTACGCTACAACTGGTTTCATGATTCGCCTAAATTGGGGCTACGTTTTGATGCGCCAATTCCTGCTTCACGTTGGGGAAAGTTTGGTTTAGTGCACCATAATGTTTTATGGAATACGGCAGGAATGATGATCAAAGGGACTGACCATCGTATTTATAATAACCTCGCTTTTGATAATGAAGGCACGGACATTATTATCTTGAAAGATAAAGTCACTAAAAAACAATTACAAAAGAAGAAGTTTAAACCGGGCACTGTTTTTGGTGGTGGTAATAAAAGAACCGCAACAGTAAATAATATTGCTGATTCAATTTCGGGGCATCGCAAGAAACCTGCAGAGGTACCAGGTATTTTAGGAAAAAATATTGAAGGTGAGCCAACACGTTTAGCTATTAAATCACTGTTAGTTGATGTGAATAATAATGACTTCAGACCTAAAGCCAGTTCAGATGTTTCTATAGCGGATAAACTTAGTGATGTAGACATTAAGTGGTTGTATGAAAGTAAAGTGCCGTATTCAGGGGTCTATCCAAAGAATATTGATTACTATTGGATCCCCGGACAACGATTATCTCAATCATCACATCCAATACCTAGTAATAATGCGGTGGTTAGCAAACCTCAGGTTGATTTAATCTGGCGGGAAGCATATCAAGCAAGCAAACATCGTGTATTTGTTTCTAAAGACATGGCAGATATAAGTATGAGTGAGCCAGATAATGAATTTATGGTCGCAGAAAAGTTAACATCTAATATTCATAGGCTAACTTTTGATAAAGCCGTTACTCATTACTGGCGAGTAGATGCGTTAGTCAAAAATAAATGGATTAAAGGTCAAATATGGAAACTTAGCCATTTGAATGATAATTAGTTGCATCCTCAAGACGATTAGTTGTTTATTTGTCGAAAAAAACAGGTATTATAAATTAATATCAATTTAACATCGTGTTTTTATTAATAAACAGCATTGTGTAACAGGACTCCAGTTAATGACGACTCAAAGTTTTTTAATTCAAGAAACGGTAAACAATATTTTTTCGAGCTTGCCTGATTCGTTAGATACCAACCCTTTAGTACTAAAAGATAATACTTTGGCTAAGCAATTTAATGTTAGCCGTACGACAATACGAACTGCGGTTCATGAAATGGAAAAGCTTGGTATTGTTGAATTGATTGGTAATGCCAAAACAGTGGTTAGGCTGCCTAAAGAGAGTGATTACTTTGATATAAGTGATCAAGTATCTACCAAAGAAGAAATTATTGAACGATATTTCTTAGATCTGATCAATAAGGGCAAGTTATTGCCCGGCAACAAATTCTCTGAACTCGAACTCGCTAAAGCTTCGGGCTGTAATACCATTACAGTTCGAGAGTTTTTAATCAAATTCTCTCGTTTTGGATTAATTGATAAAAAGCCACGTGCAAAGTGGCAGATGGTAGAATTTGACGCAAAATTTGCGACAGAGCTTGTTGAGTTTCGCCGTATTTTAGAAATGAACTCAATTACGAAGCTTTTGGCTAAACCAACTGAGGATCCTGCCTGGCAACAATTGAGCACTTTGCTTGATGATCATAAAGAGATTTTAAATGATTTCGATAATCGCTATCTAGAATTCAGTAAACTAGACAGTAGGCTGCATTACATCATTCAAGAAGCCTCTGGAAATCGTTTCTTTATGCAATTCTTTGATGTCGTTTCACTGATATGCCATTACCATTATCAATGGGATAAGCACGACGAATATGAACGTAACTTTGTCGCGATTAATGAACATATTGAAATACTGACTCAATTACTTGCTCATAATACTTCTGGCGTGCTTAACGCGATGGAAAAACATCTTAATACCGCCAAGAAAACCTTACTTGGCTCTGCTAGCGGGCTTAAATAACAAATAATTATTTCTCAAGTAAATATTAGCTCTTTAAATAAGAGCTAATATTTTAATCAAAAGAAGAATTCAACAGACTAATTCACATTAACCACTGTAATAAAGTGAGATATTTGTCTATGTTTGTATAATGCTATAAGTGAAATAAACGTTTTAAAACAGTCTTAGTCAAAAGCTTAAGTAAATTAACTTTTTAGTTGTCTGAATAAGGATATTTGGTGAATATTATTATGAGAATCTCCACCCTTAAAATACTCCTTTTTGTCTACATATTTCCCTGTGTATTAGCCTTTTATTCACCCATAGCAACGAGCCAAGTTGGCAATACTCATACTACCTTTAGTTACCAGTTTATGCTGCATAGCACGGGAAGACTTAAGAGTTATAGCCATCAATTACTTCTACTAGCACTTGAAAAAACAGTGGATACACACGGAACTTTTTCAATGAATTATATTGAATATCCAATGAATGATAGTAGGCGAAAAATTGAAGCTTTGAAAAATACCTACCCTAATTTTATTTTACCTATGATAGGGGGGGAAAGTACCTTTAAACAATTTGCTTATGCGCCATTTCCAATTGACTTAGGCTTGTTAGGTTACCGCTTTTTAATACGACACAAAGACGATTCACTTAAGTATTCTAACATTACAACATTAGAGCAACTAATAAACCGAAA
>Ga0209396_1006857_pt1 | contig 10317 bp, 10 predicted proteins | sample GOMGulsemesocosm_6_FD_184638 | JGI IMG/M metagenome (GOLD analysis project Ga0209396, IMG submission 184638) | Methane-oxidizing microbial communities from mesocosms in the Gulf of Mexico - GOM8C Gulf of Mexico (SPAdes) (version 2) | ecosystem: Environmental > Aquatic > Marine > Cold seeps... | reverse complement strand
TTAGTATGAAACTTGAAGTGTGTAGAGAGAAATAACAATGAATATGCATCACTTTAAGTTATACGATTTTGACGGCGGCATTCACCCGGAACAAAACAAATCACAAAGCACACAACTGCCCATCACTGCGGCTAAAATTCCGCAAAAACTGATATTACCGATTGCACAACATATTGGCGCACCCGGTAACCCGGTAGTTAAGCCAGGTGACAAGGTACTTAAAGGGCAAGTCATTGCCAAGGGCGAGGACTTTGTCAGCTGTAACTTGCACGCGCCCACTTCGGGTATAGTGGGTGCCATTGAGGATAGGGAGGTGCCCCACCAGTCAGGCATGAGCGCCACTTGCATCGAAATCATCACAGATGGCAAAGATACCTGGATTGATCATCAAGGCCTGGACAATTACCTCGAAAGTGACGCCGCCAGTTTGATCGACTGCATTGCACAGGCAGGTATTTCTGGCATGGGGGGAGCCGGATTCCCGACCCATGTTAAGGCCTCCATACCCGCTAGTAAGATTAATACTCTCATCATTAACGCTGCCGAGTGTGAACCCTACATCACCAGCGACGACTTGCTCATGCGTGAATACGCCATGGACATCATTAAGGGCATAGAAATTCTGCAGCGTATCCTGCTACCCGAGCAATGTTACATTGGCATAGAAGACAACAAACCCCAGGCCATTGAGGCATTACAAATTGCCCTGAAAGAAAACCTGGACGACACCCACAATATTCACGTGGTCGTCATCCCCACTAAATACCCGTCCGGTGGTGAAAAGCAGCTCATTCAAATACTCACCGGTAAGGAAGTGCCCGTAGCTGGCATTCCTGCTGACATTGGCATCGTTTGCCAAAATGTAGGCACCGTTCACGCCATCTATCAGGCCGTGGCATTGGGCATACCGCTCATCAGCCGTATCACCACCATCACCGGCGACGCCGTATCCAGCCCGCAAAATTACCAAGTATTACTAGGCACACCGGTAACCGACGTACTGTCTCAAGCCAATGCAAAACCAAATAAAATCAAACGTCTTATCATGGGTGGCCCCATGATGGGATTCACCATTGCCAGCACCGACACCCCCATAACCAAGACCAGCAACTGCATCATCGCCGCCAGTGACCAAGAGTTACCGGACCCGGCCATGGAGCAGGCCTGTATTCGATGTGGCATGTGCACCCAAGCCTGCCCCGCACAATTGCTACCGCAACAACTTTACTGGTTTGCCAAGAGCAGCAACCTGGAACAGGCGCAAGCCCACAATATCAGCGACTGCATCGAATGCGGCGCCTGCTCTTATGTATGCCCCAGCAACATTCCACTGGTACAGTATTACCGATTTGCCAAAGGTGAGATCAAACAAGCCAAGAGTGATAAAAAGAGTAGCGAGCAAGCCAAACTGCGCTTCGATATTCGTAATGCTCGACTTGATCGTGAAACGGCCGAAAAAGACGCCAAACGTAAAGCACGAGCCGAAGCCGCGGCCAAGAAGCAAGCCGCCAAGAAAACTGCCCCGCCAGTAACATCCGTTAGCGGTGATGCCACAGCTGAACCCTCTGTAGATACTGAGGCGCTCAAACAAAAAGTATTGGCCGCTCAAACTCGCGTGGATAAAGCCCGAGAGCGCCTGGCCATGGCACAAGAGCAAAACCTGGAAACCGCAGACGCACTGGAGCTTGGCCTTAATAAACAAATAGACAAACTCACTGCTGCCCAAAAAAGCCTAGAGGAAGCCAAGTCATGAACCTGCTCAATATTAGCTCCCCTCACGCCACGCGCTCGGGCAACACTGGCAATGTGATGCTTACCGTATTACTGGCACTCATTCCAGGCATCATAACCCTGAGCTATTTTTTTGGCCCAGGCCACCTGATTCAGATCTGCATAGCAAGCGCCACCGCCATTGGCTGCGAAGCGCTAGTTTTGCACCTTCGTAAAAAGCCCATTGGTTTTTACCTTAAGGATTACAGCGCATTATTAACCGCCGTTTTACTGGCTATATCGCTCCCCCCTTATGCACCCTACTGGGTCACTATGGTGGCCACGCTATTTGCCATCGTCATTGCCAAACACCTGTATGGCGGCCTGGGTCAAAACCCGTTTAATCCAGCCATGGTGGGATTTGCTCTGGTACTGGTGAGTTTTCCGGTGGAAATGACCACTTCATGGAGCGCTCCTAGCGCGCTTTTAGAAAATGGCATAGGTGTCGCGCAGGCCCTTGAGATCATTTTTTCATCCCGTGAAACCATAGATGCCATCACTATGGCCACTCCGTTGGATCTGTATAAGAACCAGGTGGAAATTGCCACCGCCAGTGAGATTTATCAAAACCCACTATTTAACGGCCCCAACCACGAGGCCAGCATTGCCTTGGGCTGGCAGTGGGTAAACGTTGCATTTTTGTTGGGTGGAGCGTTTTTATTATGGAAAAAAATATTCACCTGGCACGTGCCCGTGAGCCTACTGTTATCGTTATCACTTTTAAGTATTTTCATCGGCTGGGACAGCGACAGCTACGTGCCCATTAGCCTGCACTTGTTTGCCGGCGCTACTATGCTGGGTGCATTTTTCATCGCTACCGACCCGGTAACCGCCTCTACCACCCCACTGGGCAAGCTGATTTATGGCGCAGGTATCGGCGTGTTAATTTATATCATTCGTACCTGGGGCAGCTATCCCGACGCGGTAGCATTTGCGGTTTTATTAATGAATTTTGCCGCCCCCCTCATCGATCAATATTCACAACCTCGCACCTATGGCCATAAAAAAGCCGTTCGTGGGTTAGCTAAAAAAGACTAGGTGACGGTTATGACAGAGCAAACAACCCTTTCTCAATCTATCGTAAAAAATGCCACGGGCCTGGCGTTATTTGCCATGGTCACCGCCGGTATCATTGCCTTGGTTCAATATAATACCAAACAGCAAATCGCCGACAATATTGCCCAGGCACAGGCCCGCGCATTATACGAGATCACACCCGAGCATACCCTGGACAATGATCTACTGGCCGACAAACTGGACCTCACATCCAACGCCTTACGCTCCACCATGAACATAAATGCTTTGGGCAAACTTGCTGACGGCTCTAGCGCCCATTTCGCCAAAAAAGACGGCGTGGTTCACACCGTTATTTTTCCAGTGATTAGCCCTAACGGCTACACCACAGATATTCATATGCTAGTGGGGGTAAAACTGGACGGCACACTGGCCGGCGTGCGCGTGGTAGACCACAAAGAAACCCCTGGATTGGGCGACAAGGTTGAAGTAAAAAAATCAAACTGGATTAACGATTTTGCCGGCAAATCTTTACACAACCCGGACAAAGATAACTGGAAAGTTCAAAAAGACGGCGGCCAGTTTGACCAGTTCACGGGAGCCACTATCACCCCTAGAGCCGTGGTGGGCGCCGTCTACCAAACCCTCGAATTTTTTGATAAAAACCAACATTTACTGCTGAAAGAATTTGCCCAGCAAGGCACTCTTTCTTCAATGGAGAGCCATTAATGAGCACCCCAACGGCAAGTAAAACATTAAGCACCATCAGTAAAGATGGCTTATGGGATAACAACCCAGCCCTGGTTCAACTTTTGGGGTTATGCCCCCTGCTAGCGGTAACCGGTACTGTCGTGAACGCCATGGGCTTGGCGCTGGCCACCATGATTGTACTGGTGGGCTCAAACATGGCCGTTTCCATGGTACGTAACTTTGTGCCCGACGCTGTACGTTTACCAGCATTTGTAATGATCATTGCCTCTTACGTGACCTGCACAGAATTACTCATGCAGGCTTACACCTATGAGCTGTACACAGTATTGGGGATCTTTATTCCCTTGATCGTAACCAACTGCGTAATCCTGGGGCGTGCCGAAGCCTTTGCCGCTAAAAACCCAATCATTCCTTCCGCTGTGGACGGATTGATGATGTCTTTGGGCTTTGCCGTGGTGCTGATATTATTGGGTGCCCTACGTGAAATAATTGGGCAAGGTACTTTGTTTTCTAATATGGAACTGTTGTTTGGTGAGCAGGCCATACACTGGAAAATAGAAATCATTAAAGATTACCCCAACTTTTTGTTTGCCATCTTGCCACCAGGTGCTTTTGTGGGTTTAGGATTATTAATCGCTGTTAAAAACGTCATCGACGACAAAATAAAAACTCGTAAGCAAGGCCAAACTCAAGACGTTGCCGCCGGCTCGAAACGAGTACGGGTCACTGGAAAAATAAGCTAACCAGATGAACAAAGATATTAGGTTTGAAATTTTTGCGCGCCTGCGTGAACAAAACCCTCACCCACAGACCGAGCTTAATTTTAGCACCCCGTTTGAATTGTTAGTGGCCGTCACCCTGTCGGCCCAGGCCACCGATGTGAGTGTCAACAAGGCTACCGACAAGTTATTTCCGGTGGCTAATACCCCTGAGCTGATACACAAACTGGGGGAAGATGGTTTAAAGACCTACATAAAAACCATTGGCCTGTTTAATAGTAAAGCCAAACACGTCATAAAGATGTGCAAGATGCTTATGGATCTTCACCAGAGCCAGGTTCCACAAACCCGAGAAGAACTGGAAGCCCTGCCCGGGGTAGGTCGCAAAACCGCCAACGTGGTGTTAAATACCGCATTTAAACAAGCGGTCATGGCGGTAGATACCCATATATTTAGAGTGGGCAATCGCACTCGTATCGCCCACGGGAAAGACGTACTGGAAGTTGAGAAGCGACTCATGCGCCTCACGCCAAGCGAATTTTTAATGGATGCCCATCACTGGTTAATCTTACACGGCCGCTATGTATGCATCGCCCGTAAACCCAAGTGTGGCAGCTGCATCATCGAAGACTTATGTGAATTTAAAAAGAAGGAACTGGACTAGTGCGAATTCTTCATACCATGTTGAGAGTGGGCCACCTGCAAAATTCAATCGAGTTTTATACGCAGGTTTTAGGCATGACGCTACTGCGCCAACGTGATAACGAACAGTATCGCTATACCCTGGCCTTCTTGGGTTACGGCCTTGAAAGCGAAGAGACCGTGATTGAACTGACCCATAATTGGGATATTGAGCAATATGAGCTAGGCACTGGTTATGGCCACATCGCCATTGGCTGCGATGACATTTACCGAACCTGCGAAATTATAGCCAAAGCCGGCGGCGTTATTAGCCGCCAACCAGGGCCGGTTAAAGGAGGCAATACCATCATTGCCTTCGTAAAAGACCCTGACGGATACGCCATTGAGCTTATTCAGGGAAAATAACTGCCCCTGCATAACCAAAGATTAGCCGGGAACGGTCTGTTGCCGTTAATCTTGAGTGAAACACTCAGGCATTATTGTTTCCACCGACCCTATGGGCTAAAATACCGCACTTAATTTTTAGCGCCCCAATACAAAGAATTCATTTTTATGACCGATAAGCGCCTAACCGAAATGCCTGACGTGGCCTCCACACAGGCCCCACAAATTAACGGCACACTAGACTGGGTGGGCATGAATCGCATTGCCCTTCCTCTCACAGTACGCGACAGCGATCTGGGTGACAGCAAGGTGAACGCGTTTGTTCAGACCTATGTAAACCTGTTCAACCCGGATGTTAAAGGCATCCACATGTCACGCTTGTACCTGTTATTGACCGAGTTTTCAGACAACCAGGTATTAAGCGCCAGCAATCTGCGTGAATTTTTATCTCACATGCTGGATAGCCATCACGACATTAGCGATCAGGCCACTCTGAACTTTGAGTTTGACTATGTCATCAAGCGCAAAGCCCTTAAGAGTCAGTTTTCCGGCTGGAAAGATTACCCTGCTCAAATTAAAGCCACACTTAAAGACAACAAGGTATCTTTGGAATTAGGCATCGAAGTCACCTATTCCTCCACCTGCCCTTGCTCTGCCGCCCTGGCTCGCCAAATTATTCAGGAAGCCTTCCACGCAGACTTTAAAGATAAAGAGCAAGTTAGCCCAAGCGAAGTGGAAGCCTGGTTAAGAAGCGAAAAAGGCACACATGCCACGCCTCACAGCCAACGCAGCACAGCCATGGTTTGGGTAAAATTGAATGATAACTTGGATGACTTTCCTATCACGGACGTCATCGGCGTCATTGAAGATGCCCTGCAAACGCCCGTACAAACTGCCGTTAAGCGCGAAGATGAGCAGGAGTTTGCCCGCCTAAATGGTCAGAACTTAATGTTCTGTGAAGACGCAGCACGCCGCGTTAAAAACGCGCTTAATAAACAAGAAGACATGTTCAAGGACTTTTGGCTGCGAATCGAGCACCTTGAAAGCCTGCATGCCCATGATGCGGTGGCCTTAGCCACCAAAGGCATTCGCGAAGGTTACGAGCCGTTATTGGCCCGTTAATAGGCTGCAGCGGGCTTATCACCCGCTAAAACCCTGCCTTACTGGGTAAATTCTTGACAAGGTTATACCCAAGGCAAACACCACAACCGCCCTATCTTGGCTTGCAAAAGCCAACTACAATGATAATTATCTGCAACCCTTTTAAATGAGTACCCCGGGTGAAACTGTTCGTTGAAAACTTAAGTAATGTAGACGTATCCTACCTCGACGCTAAACGTGGTCTTGTGGGTGAATCCTGGCTGGCTGGCCTAGTACTAACCGGCAATTTAGACAATCAGAGCATGATTTGTGACTTTGGCATCGTTAAACGCAACGCCAAAGCCTGGCTTGATGAACACATCGACCACAGGTTAGTGGTGCCCACCCAAATGCAAGGTTTACACATTAGCAAACATGCAAGCTTACTCACCATTAAATTCCCACATCCGCTAGGTGGCGAATTTGTATGCAGCGCACCAGAGCAAGCCTTTTGTCTGATCGATACCGACACCATCAATGAAACTACCGTGGCCACTTGGCTAGAGCAGAAGTTAAGCGACAGCATTCCCGGCGACATCGAAAAGCTTAATGTAAAACTGGACTGTGAATTAATGGGCGGCGCCTATTATCATTACAGCCACGGCCTAAAGAAACACGATGGCAATTGCCAACGCATCGCCCACGGCCACAGATCCAAAATTGAAATCTTTATCGACGGCGCTCGCCAACCCGAGCTGGAAAAAAACTGGGCAAAAAACTGGCAAGATATTTATGTGGGCACCTCGGAAGACCTTCATAATCAACCGACTATCGAAGGCATTGAGCACAACCATTATCGCTATGAAGCCCCACAGGGCCAGTTTAGCCTCACCCTTCCCAAGGCTGCCTGCTACGACATAAAAACCGATACCACCGTGGAGCAAATTGCCAACCACATCGCCACGGTTTTATTGGAATCAGGCCACAGCGTGACCGTTAAGGCTTTTGAGGGTGTAGGAAAGGGAGCCATGGCAACCTATGAGTGATGGCCCTAAAAATCTCTACAAACAACTTGAGAAACAAACCAAAGGCAGCCAGATTTCATTAAACGATGCATTGGACCAACTGGTATTCAATGACGCCGGACTCATTCCCGCCATTGCCCAACAGCATGATAGTGGTGAAGTACTGATGATGGCCTGGATGAACCGCGCCGCCATCGAAGAAACACTGCATACCAAACAAGTTTGCTACTGGTCTCGCTCCCGCAACAATTACTGGCGCAAAGGTGAAAGCTCGGGTAACCAGCAAAAACTGGTTAGCATGAGCACTGACTGCGATGGCGACACCCTGCTCTTAAAAGTGGACCAGCTAGGGGCCGCCTGCCACACCGGTCGTCGCGATTGTTTTTATAACGACATCAGCGAACAGGGATTGCAAATAAGTAGCGACCCCATTCAAGACCCCAGTAAACTTTATGGCAAACAGTAAACCGTGAGACGCCCTATCACCAAAGCACAAAAACGTGCCTTGTTAGAGCAAGAGATGCAAAGCTATCTTTCAAAAGGTGGCGAAGTTGAAGAGGTTGACCAGGGCATCAGCGGCCGTGAAAATCCCATGCAAGCGCTGCTGCCGGTTTTATTTAATGAAAAAACTTTAAAACGAACCGACGCTCGGGCCGAACTCAATAAAGTGGACGCCCGCAAACACCCTAAAAAACCTGCCCCCGTGGCGCGCGCCAAACCCAAAAAGAAAGTACCTGTGTACGATGATTTTGGCGAAATATTAAGGTGGGTGTGGGACGACGAATAACACTTCCAACACCCCTTCCTATTTATACGCATTCTCTCAGCACATTCGTCAATTTAACTTGTGATATATTTTACTGCCCCGTCCCAATCAGTCAAAAATTCATTCAACCAGCCAATGATTTTTCCTATTCGACTTTACTAGCACCATAAACCCAAAAAGCCCAAGGCAAATGCCTTGGGCTTTTTAGAAACCATCACAAATCAGTGTTACTCATCGTAACCCAAAGCAGGTCGCAGCCAACGTTCTGCTTTAGTCATATCCCAGCCCTTACGATCGGCGTAATCTTGCACCTGATCTTTGTTTATTTTACCCAGTGCAAAATAACGGGATTCTGGATGCGCAAAATACCAGCCACTAACAGATGATGCCGGATACATCGCATAACTTTCCGTTAACTGACAGCCAATAGCTTGCTCCGCATCCAACAGCTTAAATAACGTGGTTTTTTCACTGTGTTCCGGACAGGCAGGATAGCCAGGAGCAGGGCGAATACCCTGATACTTCTCAGAGATCAGCTCATCGTTACTTAGCTGTTCATCATTGACATAACCCCAATGAGTTTTTCGAACTTCTTCGTGCATCAATTCGGCAAACGCTTCGGCGAAGCGGTCGGCCAATGATTTCACCAAAATAGCGTTATAGTCGTCCAACTTCCCCTCATATTCCTTGGCAAGTTCTTCCGCCCCTTTACAGGTCACCACAAATCCGCCCATATAATCGTTCACCGCGCCGCCTTTTGGTGCCACAAAGTCGGCCAATGAACGGAAGGCACGACCTGCTGGACGCTGGGTTTGCTGTCGTAAATGATGCAAAGTCGCTAAAACTTCTGTACGGCTATCATCCATATATAGCTCGGTATCATCCCCGGCAACCGCAGCGGCTGGGTAAAAACCAATGGATGCATGACAACTCAATAACTTTTCATCGATGATCTTATCCAGCATAACTTTAGCATCACGGTACAAGGAAGAAGCCTCTTCCCCCACCACCTCATCGGTTAAGATACCCGGGAATTTGCCATGCAACTCCCAGGTAATAAAAAATGGCGTCCAGTCAATACGCTCCCGTATCTTAGCCAAGGGATAATCATTAATGGTTTTATTGCCAATAAAAGATGGCGTAACCGCAGTGTAGGACTCCCAATCCATAGGCGCGCCATTTTCACGAATAAAATCCACACTGGAGAAAGATTTCTTGCCTCGTTTGCGTGCATTCTTTTCTCTGGCCTCCTGGTACTCTAACCGCAGGTCAGCTACAAATTTTTCCTTTTTAGCAGACAGCAGAGCGCTGGCCACGGGTACAGATTTAGACGCATCCAAAACATGTACGGTAATGCCCGAATATTTCTCTTCAATTTTAACCGCGGTGTGCACCTTGGAGGTAGTGGCGCCACCAATAAGCAGCGGCTGAGTCATACCACGCTGCTCCATCAACTCAGCAATGGTGACCATTTCATCCAGTGAAGGGGTGATCAAACCGGACAACCCTATAATATCCGCATTGTGTTTAACGGCCGCGTCCAGAATATCTTCTGCTGGCACCATCACTCCCAGATCAATCACCTCGTAGTTATTACAAGAGAGCACCACGCCCACAATATTTTTACCGATATCGTGCACATCACCTTTCACCGTGGCCATAATAATTACGCCATTATTGCTACTAGTGTTACCCGTGCGGCGCTTTTCTTCTTCGATATAAGGCAGCAAATACGCCACGGCTTTCTTCATTACCCGCGCGCTTTTTACTACCTGAGGTAAAAACATCTTACCGGCACCAAAAAGGTCACCCACCACGTTCATGCCGATCATTAAATTGTTTTCAATGACTTCGATGGGCTTGTCTGCTCCCTGCCGTGCTTCTTCGGCATCCTCTTCGATGAACTCTGTAATGCCTTTTACCAAGGCATGGGTAATACGATCCTGCAGCGGACCTTCACGCCATTTTAATTTATCACTTTCTTTTTGCTCTACCGACTGACCCTTTAATGACTCGGCAAAATCAACCAGACGCTCGGCCGCATCTTCACGGCGATTCAATACTACGTCTTCAACACACTCCAATAGATCTTTAGGAATGTCATCGTAGATGGTTAACATGCCTGCGTTTACGATCCCCATGTCCATACCAGCCTGGATGGCATAGTACAAAAATACAGAGTGCATGGCTTCACGCACAATGTCGT
>Ga0209396_1006848_pt1 | contig 10327 bp, 5 predicted proteins | sample GOMGulsemesocosm_6_FD_184638 | JGI IMG/M metagenome (GOLD analysis project Ga0209396, IMG submission 184638) | Methane-oxidizing microbial communities from mesocosms in the Gulf of Mexico - GOM8C Gulf of Mexico (SPAdes) (version 2) | ecosystem: Environmental > Aquatic > Marine > Cold seeps... | reverse complement strand
CACACCCATTTCCAACGATTGTTCGTGAATTTCAAAAAATGATTGGCGAAGAAGCCAAAGCACAGTTTTTTGATGAGGAAGGTCGTTTACCTGACTATGTCATCGCAGCTGTTGGTGGTGGTTCAAATGCGATTGGTATGTTCCACGATTTTATTAAAGAAGAAGGCGTGAAGCTTATTGGTGTTGAGGCCGGCGGTAAAGGCATCGAAACAGACCAACATGGTGCTACACTTGTTGCCGGCTCAAAAGGTATGTTGCATGGCAATTATACTTACATTATGCAAGATAATTTCGGTCAAATTAAAGAGTCTTATTCTGTATCCGCTGGACTAGACTACCCTGCTGTTGGCCCACAACATGCTTTTTTGAAAGAAACGGGGCGCGCAGAGTATGTCGCTATCAATGATGATGAAGCCTTGGCAGCATTTCAAGCATTAGCATTGAATGAAGGAATTATTCCTGCACTTGAGTCTTCTCACGCCCTTGCACAAGCCTTGAAGATGGCTGAATCAGTTACAACTGAAACTATTTACCTGGTAAACCTTTCCGGTCGTGGCGACAAAGATTTAGCACATGTACACGCCATTCTTTCTCCTGAAGAAGCATCTTCAGCCACAAACGTTAAACATAGAGGAGAGGCATAATGTCACACTCAAAAATTCAACAAGCGGGCATTCGCTATCAAAATTCGTTTGCAGCATTGAAAGAAAAAAATGAACAAGCTTTCATTCCTTTTGTCATGATTGGCGATCCTAATGCTGAACAATCTTTAGCGGTTATCAAAAGTCTCATTGATTCAGGAGCAGATGCGTTAGAGTTAGGTATTCCATTTTCTGATCCAAGTGCTGATGGTCTAACAATTCAAAAGGCGGCACTTCGCGCCTTAGGGCAAGGTATTAACACAGACATCTGTATTGATATATTAAAAGAAATTCGAGCATACGCTCCACAAATACCTATTGGCTTATTGCTTTATGGTAACTTAGTTTTTGCACGTGGTATTAATAGCTTTTATCGTGATATGAGTGAAGCGGGTGTCGACTCAGTATTAATAGCTGACGTGCCTATTCGAGAGAGTGAGCCCTTTCGAGAAGCGGCATTAAAATACGGTGTTGCGCCTATTTTTATTGCACCTCCTAATGCCAGCGATGAAACATTACGTGCGGTGTCTTCATATTCTCGTGGTTATACCTATGTATTAAGCCGCGCAGGTGTCACTGGCGTAGACACTGTAGAAAGCCCAAAGAACACGGTTACTACGACAGCAAAAACGTTAATTGAAAATTTGACAAAATATCATGCTGCGCCTCCTGTATTGGGCTTTGGTATTTCAACACCACAACAAGTTAAAGATGCTCTTAGCGCAGGTGCATTAGGTGCAATTAGTGGTTCAGCTGTCGTTAAAATCATTGAAGATAACCTAACCGACAATCGTAAAATGCTCGCTGACTTAGCCTACTTTGTTAGTGAGATGAAAGCGGCAACAAGGTTGTAAACACCTAAAAGTCATAATTTTTAGGCAAAGTTAATTAACAAAAAAGGAACAATAATATTGTTCCTTTTTTGTTATACCAATCAGACTAACTAAGTGATCTTTTTAAATGACCTAAATCTCCAATAACATCGTAGCTTTCAACCCCAATAGCCAGCTATTGCTCAATCAAGTGCCTTGTTCTTGAAAATTTATTCCCATTAAAATTTGAACCATTAATTAATCTGATTGGTATTACTCTTATTTGTTAGTTTTTTAAATTCGAAGCATTCGGATAGATAAAAAAACTATCATTAGCGTTAAACCAATAAAGAGTAAAGCGAACAAATGATAAAAACTTCGTTGTATTTTAATTTTAACGCGCGAAAACACCCCTTTTGATTCTTCATTAAGAGCAGGGATTTTATGAAAGAGAGACAGTAAAATATTTAAGAGTATTAACCATATGACGCCAATAAAACTTAACATTGCATAAGAGCTGCTCGACTGGGCAGATGAAGGTGTTGTCAGTAATTGAGTAACAATAATTCCAACGAGGATTGCTGCCAGTAGATAAGTCAATTTACGAAAAGGTTGTAATTTTTCAGCAAGCTTTACTAATATCTCTAACATCTAATGCCCTATTATCAAATCACTTCATAATTCACATATAATAAATTATGATCAAAGTGGACAATAGATTAATGAGCTGGGTATTACAACGGATAAATAAAAAATGCGACTCAATAAGTCGCATCTCTATAACTAGCTTATACAGTGCATCCTGCACACATATTTAATTCTCCCACGTTCTTCCTTGAGTACTATCCTTAGCATATCCCTTGTGAGTCCATTCATATCCATTATGGGTAACGCCTAAACATCCCCATTTAATCATCCGTAATTAGTATCTTCCTGACCTTGGCAATCCTCACCAAGCTACATCCTTGTTCATATAATCCATAGTAGCGTCCTACCACTAAGCTTCATCCTTAAAGCCTTCCTGTTAAACCCTATTTTAAAAAGACCAAAGTACCATTTAAAATTAAAGCATCCTGCTTTAGGTTTCCCTTTTTATCTGACACAAGCATCCTTACTTATCTCTTCCTTGAATTGCATCTATTACATCCTACTTTCAACTCAATCCTTAAGAGTCATTTTACCGTCCTCGGTAAGTCCTTAAATCACTAGGTTCCCATAGTAACTTCATCTTCCATAATTGCATTACAAGTAATGCTAGAGCTCCTTGCTCCTTGTCTTCCTGACAGGATTAATAATACACCTAAATATCGTTCGTAGAAGCTAATTTACGGAAAAGATACAAATCTAAAAACTATCAACATTCCTTTCACCGGTATGTTTTGCATAAAAATCAATTAGATACATAATTAGATAAAAATAAATTAGAAGATATTGCCAATATATCTCACGATGATGTAAGACATGTCTTACAAGTGCAGTAGCTATATGCCTGCGCCTTTATTAAGTAAAACAATTAGAGTTAAACTTGAGAGAGATCACAGGAATTTATAGAGGAGAGTAATTGATAAGCTATAAATAAAAAATGCGACTCAATGAGTCGCATCTCTATAACTAGCTTATACGGTGCGTCCTGCACACATATTTAATGATCTCATATCTTCCTTGAGTAACTATCCCTAGCATATCCCTTATGAGTCCACTCATATCCATCACGGGTAACGCCTAAACCTCCCCATTTAATCATCCGTAATTAGTGTCTTCCTGACTCTATTGTCCTTACTTTATACTGTTTAACAAGTCCATGTTATTTATCCTTTAGTTAATCATCCTTAATTAACCATCCTTAGTAATAGTCTTCCATAACTACTGTCTTCCTGACCTTGGCTGTCCTTACCAAGCCACATCCATGTTCATATCATCCATAGCGGCATCCTACCACTAGACTTCATCCTTAAAGCCTCCCTGTTAAACCCTATTTTAAAAAGACCTAAGTACCATTTAAAATTAAAGCATCCAGCTTTAGGTTCTCCTTCTAACTGACACAAGCATCCTTACTTACCTCTTCCATGAATTGCATCCATTGCTTCCTATTTTCAACTCAATCCTTAAGTCATTATTACCGTCCTCGGTAAGTCCTTAAATTACTAAGTTCCATCTTAGTAATTTCATCTTCCTTAATTGCATTACAAGTAATGCTAAAGCCCCCTGCTCCTTGTCTTCCTGACAGGATTAATAATACACCTAAATATAGTCCGTCGAAGCCTGTTAACAGAAAAAACACAAACGTAATAATTATGTACATTAACAAGGTTAATAAAATAACATTTAATTCAATGGTTTAGCCTATTTATATTCCGTATTATTGCAGAAGATGCCCATATATCTCACAGTAATGTAAGACATGTCTTACAAGGCTTGTAGCCATTTACCACTTCTACATATTTCATGGGATGTGGAGAAATCGACAATGTAATTTATTTCACTAAAAATGTATTAGAAATCAGAACACTGTTTACCTAATAGAGGATAACCACTTATGGTCAGAGTTCTATGGTGACATGTAAATATTATATCTAAAGGAAGTTCTCAAACCTAAAGTGTAAAAGCTCTTTCACTGAGTTATAAAAGAAATTAGCAATGCTGTAATGTGTTATTGCAGCCGATAGGATCATGAAAATCATATTAACTTGTTTATCAAAGTAACTATTAAAATTTATATGACCTTAAAGTTCACTATCCATTTGATAATATTAAATTAAAAATTATATACCAGGAGCTTTAAGTACTATATGTTAGGTTCATTAGCAATTTATGATAGAGATAATGTATGGCATTAAAAGTAGACTTAAGGAATTTTCTTGACGAAAAGGGTAATGTACTAGCGCTTACTGAACAGGCAAGCAAGGTGTTCCAATTTATCACTAAGATTATCTCTTCAGTTTCTGAGAATATCGAGCAACCACTTATTGATGTTGATTTGAAGTGTAATACTCGGGCTGATGGACTCTCTTGTGATGGCAGTATTGATGCAACAAATATTGCATTCGACATGATTGAGTGGCATTGCGATATCTGTGAAGCTTCTGGCACTATTTCAAATTGGCAAGCAAGCATGTGGGATAAGCAAGAACGAACAATCCATTAGGACAAAAACAACCTCCTCAATAGACTGTTTTACATATTACAATGTTAAGCCCTTATTCTATTAACCCAAATATTCATCGGCATGATTGTAGCTAAACGGCCTATTATTAGTATTATTTATTTTCTATATTAATAGCTACTTTACAAGCTTTACAATTGACTACCTTGTTTATCTGTAGTCGCTTTTATCCTTGTATTCGTGCGATAATAACTAAAAAATACAGCCTATATATTTAATAACAGGTAGCTCCTTAGAATGATGATATCCACTTATTATTGGCTTACCGTTTAATGTTAACTTTTAGAATATTAATAAGTGCCTTAATATTTTTTATGCTAAGTCGCTCGGTTTACGCAAGTAATTTAGTGGTGACACTCAAAGGGGAACTGCCCAAAATTGTTCAGCACAATGTTATTTCTCATTTAGGTACATTACCAGAGAGTGATTTAGCGCGGTCTGCTTTTATTTATAGCGCTAGAGATAACACCAAGCAAGCACTACAAGCACTTGGCTATTATCAAGCTGATATTATTGTCACAGCCGAAAAAAATGAGCAAGATCCATGGCTCCTTATTCTTAACATAACGCTGCCTGCCCCAACCATATTAGATAAAGTACTTATTATTATTGAAGGTGAAGCAAATTTAGATTCAGCCTTCAAACAATTACTTAATAATCATAAAGTGAAACATGGCCAGAGCCTCCATCATGGTAAATATGAAGAGTTAAAGTCTGATCTACTTTCTTTAGCCTTACAGCGGGGTTATTTCAACGGTGAGTTAATTGAAAGTAAAATAGCGATAAAACAGCAATATCAGTACGCTGATATTACCTTGCACTATAAAAGTGGACCACGTTATCAATTTGCCGACGTTAACTTTAATGATTTTGATCTAGAGCCTGACTTGTTATCGAGCTTAGTCCCTTTTCAGAAAAATGAATATTACAGTACAAGCACTTTTCATGAACTACAACATCAGCTGCAATCAACTCAATATTTTGGCAGTATTGTCGCAGTGCCCGGTATCAAGATTGAAGATAATATTAATCATAAATATTCTATTCCAATTAATGTCTCACTAACGCCAGCTAAAAGTCATCAATTCGATTTTGGTATTGGCTATGCTACCGATACCGAGCTCCGTCTCTCCGCAGCCTGGCGAACTCCATTAATCAATAAGTACGGACATTTTCAAGAAACGAAATTTGAATATTCAAAATTAAATCCTACAGGTAAATTCATTTATAGCATTCCTTTAAGCCATCCCAGAAATGACTTACTGCAATTCCAAATTAGCATTGAAAATGAGGACTATGCAGACATGAAAACTAAATTTTTTTCAGCTCAAATTGGTAGGCAGATCAGCGACAACCTTTGGCAAAGACAAATTTATACCCGCTATCATAAGGAGGGATGGAATTATGAACTTGATGTGAATACACCAAATATTGATTGGTCCGAAGATGCTGCTACTTATCTCATACCTGGCATCACTTGGTCAAGAACGATACGCTCAGGATCGCCCTTAGATCCAAGTGAAGGCTTTCGTCAAACTTACAATATAGAAGGGGCTCATTTAAAAGCTGGCTCAGATAATACTTTCTTTAGGATTCATGGCCGCTGGAATTATATTACCACCTTAAAAGCTAATCACCGCTTAGTTACCCGCGCAGAATATGGTGCTATTTATGTTGACCGAAATGTAGATTTAGCCCCTTCATTACGCTTTTATGCTGGTGGCGACCAAAGTATTAGGGGTTTTGCTTATCAATCGATTGGGTCAACAATCCCTTCGTCATCAGACCCTGAGAATGGCGACCCTATCGTTGTTGGTAGTACTCGCCTAATTGTGGCGAGTATAGAGTATCAATATTACCTAAACAAAAAATGGCGAGTCGCGTTATTTTCTGACGGTGGCAGCGCTGCTAACAAAGGTGAGTTTGAGCCGGTTTACTCTTTCGGCTCTGGTTTACACTACATGTCTCCGGTCGGGGCGATAAAGCTTGATGCGGCTTATGGTATTAATGATTATGATAATAAAGATAATGGCTGGCGACTGCATATCAACTTAGGGGCAGAACTGTGATCTGGCGAAAAATCACTTATAAGATTATCTCTAAAATAGTGAAGTGGTTAACCCTACTACTTTTTTTATTTACTGTTTTAGTGACCACACCAATGGGTAGCCACTTAACCATTAGCTTACTGAACAACATCGATGGCATTAATGCGGATTACAAGGCAGGATCTTTAACAAGAGATATCGAGCTCAACTCCTTTGATCTTAACTTAGCAACACTAGATATTAAGGTGACAGATTTAGTCTCTAAAATAGACTTCTCTTGTAGTTGGCGAAAAACACTCTGTATTGAGACATTACAAGTCGCCAATTTTTCATTAACTTATGCCAGTGATGATAAAGATTACAAGCTAAAAGATAAAACAACAATAAACTCTTCTACAGCAAATATTGATAGTCTGTTTGTGATGCCTTTTGCCATTGAGGCGAAAGCCGTTGAATTTACTAACAGTCAGCTAACAATTAATCAAACAGTAATAGATATTGAGCAGTTCATAACTCAACTAGAGATTAAAGCAAGTCAATTTTCTTTCTTGCAGCCAACGGCCAGTAAATTAACTGTTGCTCAGAAAAATACTAAAAGACCGAAAGCTAAAAAACAAAAAAACACACAAGTCACCGAAAACTCTATCTATGCTGCTTTTAGTACCTTACCTGAAGTTTACTTGCCTATATCGTTAAGCATTCAACAATTATTCGTTGATAAGTTAGGTATTATTGAATTCGAATCAAAAGAAAAAAACACCCATAACAATGATGAAAAATGGCCTTATAAGCAGAGTCACCTTACCGGTACTTGGTCAAAAAATGTCGTTGATATAAGCGATTTTAAAACCTCTACATCAGACTACAAAATTAAGCAGCTCTCGATAAAATCCCAGCTTATACCTCCCTATCAAATAAATGCTCAATTGATTGCGCAGCTAGATAAAGTACCACATTGGCCAGAGGCGTCTAGCTCAACAGTAGAACTATCACTACAAGGCTCTATTGATGCATTAACCGCGAATGTCTCCACTAATGGTAACGTTTCTCTAAGTAGCCAAGGAAAAATTAACTTAACGCAGCCTCAGCTGCCTTTTAAACTACAATTATTCGCTGATAAACTCCCCCTGCCCATGTCCTTAGCGCAATATGCAAAGCCGTCATCACTTTCCTTGGGCATGAATGGTGATTTAGTTGAGCAAACGCTTAATTTAACTAGTCAGCTTAATAGCTACGGTTATAAAAATGCTCAACTGAAGATATCAGCAAAACATCAGCAAGGATTAATCACCCTGAATGAATTGGCGTTCAATGAAAAAAACTCTAATAGTCAATTAGATCTACACGGCAATATTGATCTTCAGTCCACGACAACAAGTTGGAAATTATTTGCTGAATCATCTGGTTTTACCTTGCCAAAAATCAACCTCAAGGCGTTAGCATTTCCAACAACGATTCGCAGCACTAATAGTAGTAACAACACAGACACGAACATCAATCCTGTCAAAGGCTCCCAAGCCCAGGCTAGCATTATTGAAGACATCTTGCCTGAAGTTATCAATGGTCGCATTTTAGGTAAAATAGCCAGTACAGGCACTTGGTCAGCATCGCAATGGGCGCTATCGATTAACGATACCAATGTAACTGGCACTATCAATGATTCTTCACTCACCATTCAAGGTGACATATCCTTAAATAAGTCAGGCTACTTCTCATCTGGTGATTTAGCGCAAGGCCAGCTGCTTATTGCTTTTGATGATGATCAATTAACCCTAGAAACATTCAGTGGTGATGACTGGCATGTTAACGGTCAATTATCTATTGCTGAGATCAATCGCTGGTTCCCTTCTGCAAAGGGATATTTCACTAGTGATTTTACGATAAAGGGCAGTGAAAATGATCCCGTTATTACGCTTAATACCCAATTAAATTCGCTACAGTGGCAACAATTTTATAGCCCATCAATCAAGTTGACAGCAAGTTATCAGCCCTTTAACAATCATAACTTTCAATTAAGCTTAAAAAACGACCTCTTAAATATCACAAATAAAAATGACGACTTAAATATTCAAGATATTGTTCTTAATTTTTCTGGCGACTTTAGTCAGCAACAATTACAACTTGATTGGCAAGGTAAGCTTGCTGGAAAATTGAAATTTTCAAGCCAGTGGCATCAAGCATTAAATCAATGGCAAAGCACTATAGAAGAGGCAGCCATAACTTATCAGCAAGTAGCTTTTGGCAATAATCACCACTTTCCGTTGAATTTTAACGTAGAAAAACAACAGTTACTGATAGGGAAACATTGCTGGCAAGGTACTGGTATTGATATGTGTTTGCCTGACGATGTGATTATTGGTGAATCAGGTAATATAACGCTTGGCCTAAACTTAGATTTATCGTTATTAGATGAATTAGTTTTACCCAAAGAAGTGCAACTACAAAATAAGATTTCAGGTGAGATAAAAACTCATTGGTCACCAACACAAGCACTATCAGCAAAGGCTAACTTTGCTTTATCAGCCGGTAATATAACCGTAAATGACGAGTACAACGAACAAAAAGTAAGCCAATGGCGCCATGGTTACCTTTCGTTCAAGGTAAACGAAGCGCAATTAACCAGTAAATTTAACTTACATGGTTTTCAGGAACAAGCGCTCATTAATATCAACTCAACAATTAACTTTATTGATGATTTTTCAATTGATGCGCAAATAGCACTTAATGATTTCAATTTACAGCCCTTCCAAGGGGTTATTAGTAACGTAGTTAATTTACAAGGCTACGTAACCGCATCACTATCAGTTGATGGTTCGATAGAATCACCTTTAATAAACGGTAATGTATCACTCGATAATGGTGAGTTACTATTAAGTCAAACCCCCAATAAATTGGAAAATATTAGTGCTGAAATTGAAATCGATAATAATCAGGCAAAAGTACTAGGGAGCTTTTTCATAAAAGATGACAAAGCTACGTTAAATGGACTGCTTGCTTGGCAAAACGACTTAGCTATAAATATAGACCTTTACGCTAAGCAAGTACCGTTAGTATTTCCACCCCAGTTAGTCATGAAAGTATCACCAAGGTTAAATTTTTTACTCGAAGAAAAAGTACTCACCGTAAGTGGCAAACTTAATGTACTCGAGGGGAGTTATAATATTGAAAAACTCCCCCAGGGCAGTATTAATACCAGTAATGATGTCATTATTATTGATGTACATGGTAAAGAAGTATTTAAAGAAAAATCTACATTAGCTATCAAAACCGATGTCCGTATCAATATCGAAAAAGCATTCACTGTATCAGGGCAAGGTTTAGACAGTAACTTGTTTGGTCAATTACAGGTAACTCAACAGCAAAGCAAACCACTACAGCTTTTTGGTAACATTCAATCGACAAATGGTACCTACCAAGCCTATGGGCAAAAATTAACTATCGACAAAGGAGAGTTAACGTTTAACGGCCCTCTTACCAATCCTTATTTTAACTTACGCGCAAGTAGACATATTAAAGCAGAAGATATAGAAGTTGGATTGCAAATAACCGGATTAGCTGACACTTTAGATATGCAGCTATTCTCCACACCGACGATGCAAGCCCCTGAGATGTTATCTTATTTAGCACGAGGGCGAGGGTTAGACTCTGGTGGTGGCAGTAGTA
>Ga0209396_1006847_pt1 | contig 10327 bp, 7 predicted proteins | sample GOMGulsemesocosm_6_FD_184638 | JGI IMG/M metagenome (GOLD analysis project Ga0209396, IMG submission 184638) | Methane-oxidizing microbial communities from mesocosms in the Gulf of Mexico - GOM8C Gulf of Mexico (SPAdes) (version 2) | ecosystem: Environmental > Aquatic > Marine > Cold seeps... | reverse complement strand
TACTAGTTTTCTTGGTTTTAACTATGTTGTTTTGTACAGCGAATTGGTGGAGGTTTCCTTTGATAAAGGCCGTGATGTAGTTGAGTTTGTAATTGGTCATGAATTAGGACATATCAAACGAAATCATATCAATAAAAGGCTGTGGACATTTCCCGCTCAGTTGGTGCCTTTTTTAGCACAAGCTTATTCAAGAGCTTGTGAATATACTTGTGATAATATTGGATATAGCTTGAATCAGAAAGGTGCGGAGCAAGGAATATTAGTCTTGGCTGCAGGGCCTAAATTGGCAAAAAAAATGAATGCAGAGGTGTTTTACAAACAGCAATATACCGAAACTGGATTTTGGGTGTGGTTATCGGAAAAATTGGCCTACCACCCGCATTTATCCAAACGAGTAATGTTGGAAAAAGACACGTTAGTTATAGGGAAACCATTGAAGGAACAACAAACAATAGTTCAGGAGAAAGCAACGGAACCAGCAGTAAATATTGATGATTACAGTAAATATTTACCTAAAAATTAAGAGGGTCTAAGATGGATACGAAAGAGTTATTAAAGAAGGTTCGGAAAATCGAAATTAAGACGCGACGCTTGTCAAATCATATTTTTTCGGGGGAGTATCACAGTTCCTTTAAAGGACGCGGGATGACTTTTTCGGAAGTAAGACAGTATCAATATGGCGATGATATTCGTGCAATTGACTGGAATGTAACCGCTCGTTATAACGAACCTTATATAAAAGTTTTTGAAGAAGAACGGGAGCTTACCATGATGTTAATGGTAGATGTGAGTGGATCAGAATCCTTTGGGACTACGGAACAATTTAAACGTGATACCGCTACAGAAATTGGCGCAACACTTGCTTTTTCGGCAACCCAAAATAACGATAAAGTAGGGCTTATTTTATTCTCGGACGAGATTGAGCTTTTTATTCCTCCTAAAAAGGGGCGTAGCCATGTATTACGTATTATTAGAGAGCTAATAGAATACCATCCTAAAAGTAAAAAAACGGATATTAACGGAGCGCTTAAGTATTTGTCCAATGTGATAAAAAAACGCGCCATTGTGTTTGTTTTGTCTGATTTTATGGATGCTAATTATGAGCATACTTTAAAAATAGCCGGTAAAAAACACGATGTTACAGGAATTCGAATTTTTGACAAACACGATGTGTCAATTCCAAATTTAGGAATGGTACCTATGCTGGATGCGGAAACCAACGAAACGGTATTGGTGAATACGGCTTCTAAAAGTATTAGAAATCAATACAAAGCACATTATTTAAAAACAGTAGATTATTTTGACAAAGCTTTTAGTCATAGTGGTTCGGGGACAATTAGTACGCGGATAGATGAGAGCTATGTTAAAAAACTATTGGGTTATTTTAAACATAAAGGAGCACGTTAAATGAAAAAATATATACATTATTTTTTATTAATTTTTACCTTGGGGCTCTCTGCACAGCAGGTGAGTATTCAGGCGGATACTACGCAAATTCGTATTGGAGAACAAGTGTTGTATAAAATTAAAGTGAATGCTATTGAAAATGTAGTGTTTCCTAAATTTGTTCCAGACAGCTTGGCTAAAGTAGAATTGGTAGAAGCTTTGGCAGTGGATACCTTAAAAAATCAATTAGAAAAAAAATACATACTCACTAGTTTTGATAGTGGGAGTTATGTAATACCAAGTCAAGAAATACTGATTAACAACAAACGTTTTTTTACCGATAGTTTGCGTATAAATGTGGCAACGGTGCCTTTGGACACCGTAAATCAACCGATGTTTCCTATTAAATCAATTCGTGGTGAGGAATTTTCCTTGCTAGATTATTTGTTGAACTTCTTTGATTCTTGGGTAAACCTACTCATTTTTATTGCGGTATTACTACTGTTAATTGTGGCGGTGTTTGTATTGATTTATAAACTGAGAAGTAAAAAATTACAACGCGTAAAAGTAGAAATTCCAGCCATCCAGGTAGCGATGCAACGCTTAAAGGAGTTGGATGAAAAGGACTTGTTAAAACAACATAAAATTAAAAGATATTATAGTGAGTTGACAGATATTGTTCGGACTTATTTAGAGAAAGACGTACATATTCCTGCCTTAGAATTAACCACGGATGAGTTGGTGGAAACAATGACCGATTTTAACGAAAGTAGTGACTTGGGGATTTCTAAAGGAACGATACATCAATTAAAAGGAGTGTTGCAAACTGCCGATTTAGTGAAATTTGCTAAAAGTGCTCCGGAAATTGGACTTATTCAGTCGGATAGGAAGGTGATAGAAACGGTATTGGTAGACACGAAAGAAGCAGTGGCAAAAACGGAAGAGCCTTCGGAAAATGCCCAGTTAATAGAGCGACAAGAGGTCGTGAAAAAACGTACGAATTTTACGGTAATCGGATTGATTATCTTAGGAGGTTTGTTAGTTATTGGTCTTTTTGCAGGAGGTTATGCAGGGTATCAATATATAAAAAATAATATCACAGGAAAAACGACCTTAGAGTTGAATACCAAACAGTGGCATACATCTACTTATGGCTATCCTGCGGTGACAATTTCTACTCCAGAAATGCTACGTGCAGAGACCATTCAAGTGCCTGAGCAGTTGGAAAGCGTTATTAGAGATATGACCGTTTATACACATGGAAATTTAATTTCTAGCTTCTATGTGGCTGTAAATTCTACGAGCTTTATAAAAGAGGTAAACGATTTTAATTTAGACAATAGTGTGGATGGAGCCTTTGCTCAGATAAGGGCCAGTACAGGGTATGAGTTTTATGGGGTTACCCAGAAAACGATTCGTAATAATGGTGTAGAAGGCCGAAAAGCCATTGGTTATTATAAGAATGATACTGTTGAGCACAAAGTAACAATATTGATTTTTTCAACACCAAAAGGGATGCGTCAGGTAATTATAAGTCAGTTAAAAGGTGACAAAAATGCAACAGCCATCACGCAGAGAATTTTAACTTCTATAAAAATAAATTCATAAGCAATGTTCGAGAATTTTGAATTTTTAAATCCGCAATTTTTATGGTTGTTAATAGGTGTTCCATTAATGGCTATATGGCAATTTTTGACTCGTAAAGATGATACCGCTACGCTAACCATGCCTCAAACGTATGGGTTTCGTGTAGAGCCGTCGATTTGGTCACGATTAAAACCGTTGCTGTATGTATTGCGATTGTTGGCTATTTCCTTATTAATAGTGGCATTGGCAAGACCTAGAAATGTAGCTGTAAGTACCAAAACAAAGACGAATAAAGGGATAGATATTGTAATGGCTATCGATGTGTCGGCTAGTATGCTAGCCCGTGATTTAAAGCCAAATAGATTAGAAGCACTGAAAAAAGTAGCGACTAATTTTGTTCAGCAACGTCCAAATGATCGAATTGGAGTAGTGGTGTATGCGGGTGAGAGTTTTACCCAAACGCCTATTACTAGTGATAAGCGCATTGTGCAACGTACCATTTCAGAAATTAAATGGGGGCAGTTAGAAGGTGGAACTGCCATAGGTATGGGATTGGGTTCTGCCGTAAATAGATTAAAAGGGAGTAAAGCAAAAAGTAAAGTGATTATTTTGTTGACCGATGGGGTGAATAATACAGGTTTTGTAGATCCAAAAACAGCCACAGAATTAGCAATTGGTTTGGGTATTAAAGTCTATACTATTGGTTTAGGAACCAATGGGAATGCACCTTTTCCATATGCAAAAGATCCGCAAACGGGGAAGTTGTTGTTTAGGAATGCTCCTGTGGAAATAGATGAAAAATTACTTAAATACATTGCTAAGGAGACAGAAGGAAAGTATTTTAGAGCTAATAATAACAGCAAGCTACAGCAGATTTATAACGAGATAAATAAGCTGGAAAAAACAGAAATAGAAGAGTTTAAATATTACAATTATACGGAGCGATATCGTTTATTAGTACAGATGGCTCTAGGCCTTGTGTTACTCGAATTGTTATTGCGTTTTACTGTATATCGTAGTTTTATTTAATTTTAATCAGACGGAATGTACCAAATAGAAGAGACATCATATTTTATATACCTACTTATTGTGCCCATTGTTTTTGTGGCGTATATGTTAGTGTATTGGTGGAAAAAATCCACTCAGAAAAAATTTGCGGATACTGATTTGTTGGCGCGATTAAGTCCTGAAAAGTCAAGCTTTAAATCATTTTTAAAGATCGGATTTATTGGCCTTGGTTTGACATTGTTAATTGTGTCTTTGACCAATCCTAAAATGGGAACCAAGTTAGAAACTATTAAGCGCGAAGGTGTGGATATTGTATTTGCTTTGGATGTTTCTAAGAGTATGTTGGCAGAGGATATTGCACCGAGCAGGTTAGAAAAAGCCAAGCAGATTTTAAATAAAGTGATAGATAAATTGGGGAGCGATCGTGTAGGGATTATTATCTACGCTGGAAATGCTTATCCATTGTTACCGATTACAACAGATCATGCTGCGGCAAAAATGTTTTTGAAAAACGCCAATCCAGACATGGTTTCTAGTCAAGGGACTGCCATTAGTGAGGCGATTGATTTAGGACTAACTTATTTTGATAATGACGAGCAAACCAATAGATTTTTGTTTGTGATTTCGGACGGAGAAGACCATCAAGAGAACTCTGTAAATATTACTGCCAAAGCGGTTAAGGAAGGAATTAAAACGTATACTATAGGTGTTGGTTTGGCCAAGGGAGGTCCTATTCCAATGAAAAGAAATGGCGTGTTAGTTGGTTATAAAAAGGATCAAAAAGGAGAGACTGTAATTACCAAATTACATGCCGATTTATTAAAAGAAATAGCCAGTGAAGGAAACGGAATTTATATAGATGGGAATAAAACCAACGAGACTGTAGAGACCATTTCAGAAATATTAATACATGCAGAGAAGAATGAATTTGAAAGCAAGCAGTTTTCGGATTATAAAGACCAGTTTCAATGGTTTATTGGATTTGGGCTGTTGTTCTTGTTCTTAGATGTGTTTTTATTGGATAAAAAAACAGGATGGATTCAACGTTTGAACCTATTCAATCAAAAAAAATAATATGAAGTATTTTTTAATCATACTATGCATTCCTTTTACACTGTTTTCGCAGGAGAAAAAGAAAGATGAAAAGTTGCAGCGTCAAGCGAGAGAATATATTAGACAGGGGAATAAGTTGTACAATGCGGCTAGTTATGCGGATGCTGAGGTGGCGTTTAAAAAAGCATTGGAAAAAGCACCTGAGAGTAAAAAAGCATCCTATAATTTGGGGAATGCTGTCTATCAACAAAACAGAAATAAAGAAGCAATAAAGCAGTTTGGAGAATTGGAAAAAACATTAAAATCCAAAGACGCAAAAGCAGAAGCTTATCATAATTTAGGGAATTCCTTGATGAATGAAAAACAATATGGACCTGCTGTAGATGCCTTTAAAAAAGCCATGCGTAATAACCCAAAAGACGATGAAACACGTTATAACTTGGCCTTAGCTCAAGAGAAGTTAAAAGAGCAACAGAAAAAGGACGACCAAAAGAAAGACGATAAAAAAGACGACAAGAATAAAGATAAAAACAAGGACAACAAGGATAAAGATAAGGACAAGAAAAAAGATAAAGACGGCGACAAGGACGATAAAAAGAAGGACGATAAAAAAGACGAGGATAAAAAAGACGAGGATAAAAAGAAGGATGATAAAGGTGATGATAAAAAGAAGGACCAGCCTAAGGATAAAGACAAGGATAAGGACCAACAACCTCAAAAACGTCCGAGCCAATTATCTCCTGAACAAGTAAAACAGTTACTTGAAGCCATGAATAATGAGGAGAATAAAACACAAAAAAAATTGAATGCTAAAAAAGCAAGAGGAAGAAAAGTAAAACAACAAAAAGATTGGTAAATTAGCCGTTTTTAAAATGAAGATGAAACACCGTTATATATTCGTATTCTTACTGCTCTCTGTTCAGTTATTAGTCGCTCAGATTGAGTTTAAAACCTCTGTGAGTAAAAGTAAATTAGGCTTGAATCAACGATTGAAAATTGAGTTTTCGATCAATAAGCAGGGGTCGGATAATTTTACGGCGCCTAATTTTGCTAATTTTAAGATTGTGGGTGGCCCTAGTCAGTCTGTAAATCAGTCTTGGATAAACGGAAAAGTGTCTTATGCGTTATCTTATATTTATATTATACAACCTAAAAATGTTGGGACTTTTACTATTCCGGCTGCGACAGTTCAGTATAAAGGGAAAATAATAAAATCTAATACAGTCCAAGTTAATGTAACAAACAAAGTAAAAATAGCTAAGAACCCCAATGATCCTTTGTATGTGGCTCAAGAAGGGATACATTTAGTGGCAGAGATTTCAAATACAAGACCTTTTATAGGGGAAGGAATTTATGTGGTTTATAAGTTGTTTGTAAGTGAAAATATCAGTGTTCATGATTGGAGAACAAGTGAAAACCCTCAGTACAATGGTTTTTGGAATCAAGATATTAATGTTGGTGCTATTAAGGTGAAAAATGGAACTTATAATGGTGATAATACATATCGATATATTGTATTAAAACGTGCCATTTTAATTCCACAGAAATCAGGTAAGTTAAGTATAGATCCTATAAAAATGGACTTTAATGTGGGGATTCCTACGGGTAAAGGAGATTTTTTTGGAAATGCAATTACTCATAATATTAGCTATTCAGCCGCATCACCTAAAAGAATTATTCAGGTACAAAACTTACCGGACGAAGGGAAACCTCTCGATTTTACAGGTGCGGTAGGTGATTTTACTTTTGATGTACTAGCGAATAAGAATGTGCTAAAATCCAATGAAACAGCACAAATAAAAGTACAAGTAAAAGGGACTGGAAATTTAAAATTGTTTGAAATCCCTAAAATTATTGCACCGTCTGAATTGGAAGTTTATACGCCAGAACATAAGGAGCAAGTGAGTACTGCTTTAGGAGGTTTACGTGGTGGAATTTCTGATACCTACACGGTGGTTCCAGAATACAAAGGAAAATATAAAATACCAGCGGTCAGTTTTTCTTACTTTAGTGTAAAGGATAAGAAATATGCCACTATAAAATCTACGCCAATTTTTATTGAAGTTACCGAAGGAAAACCACTGCCTAGTTCTGTGGAGGATACGGTGGTTTCTGGAGAGAAGATGTTGGTGACATTGAATGGAAATGATTTTAAATACATAGCAACAAATACTGTTTTTGAACCTATATTATCTGAGGATTTCTTTAAATCAAGGTTGTTTTATCTCTTGTTATTTTTGCCTTTCTTAGCCATTCCTATAGGGGTGTTCTTAGGGAAAAAACGTGCGGATCGTGCTGCGGATGTATTTGGAAATAAGATTAGACGAGCTGATAAGTTGGCGCGTAGGTATTTATCTAAAGCTAAAAAAGAATTAGGCAATAAAGAGGCGTTTTATATTGCCTTGGAGAAAGCATTGCACAATTTCTTAAAAGCAAAATTGCAAGTTGAAACGAGTGATATTAGTAAAGATAGAATTACCGAGATACTACAACAAAAAGAAGTAGATGATGCTGTGATTAAAGATTTTATAGCAGTATTAAATGACTGTGATTTTGCGCGTTATTCACCATTTACCGATGTGGAAATGCAACGGGAATATGAACAGGCAAAGCAGATTTTAGTAAAGTTAGATAAAAAACTATAAGTTAGGTAGAACACATGAGTTATCATTGTTAACCTAAAGGGTTTATTGAATATATAAGAATGAAAAAAATTATTTTCTTACTGTTGTTATCTTGGGGGATGGGTTTCGCTCAGCAAACGGATGCCTTGTTTATAGAGGCGAATAACCTGTATAAAGAAGGGGCGTATTCAAAGGCCGTGGATTTATATAAGTCCATAGAAGCAAAAGGTGTGGCCTCTGACGATTTGTATTTTAATCTTGGGAATGCTTATTATAAAATGAATAAAATAGCACCTGCTATTTACAATTTTGAAAAAGCATTAGTATTGAATCCACTACATTCGGATGCACAAAATAACTTGACTTTTGCCAAGCGAATGACCATTGATACGATTAAGGTATTACCGACTACCTTTTTACAGGGTTTTAATCAAGCGGTAATTATGAAGTTCTCGTATAATACATGGGCATACATAGCTGTTCTAATGGCGTTTTTAGCGGCTATTTGGTTTTTGTGGTATCACTTTGCGGTTTCAACGAGAAGAAAGCTGTTGCTGTTTAATTTAACCATTCTGTCCGTAATTGTATTAGCGGTAACCGTGTTTTTTGCTTTTCATAATTATGGCGTTCAAAAGAATAATAGAGTAGCGATAGTATTCGCGCTAAAAACAGCAGTTAACAACGCTCCAACGCACAGTGGGGATGAATTGTTCGAATTGCATGAAGGGACCAAAGTAATCGTATTAGATGCTGTGGATGATTGGAAGAAAATTAAACTAGCCGACGGTAAAACAGGTTGGATTATGGCTTCTGATATTCGTGAGTTGAAGAATTAGTTGCTGGTGGCGAGGTTTTGATAATGTTACATTTTGCAGTCCAATTTTCTTGATTCATTCAGAATGTTAATTTTCGAATGCGTCACAAGCGTATTCCGTCATTGCCGTGAAGGTGCTAATCTAGCGTTAGGAACTTTCAGTTAAATACCCGAATCAATAACACCCCAATCTCTATATTTTCTACAAAAAAAAGTTGCTCTCATCAAAGACGAGAACAACTGGCTATTTTATTTTGTGTTATTGGGATAAAAACTATTCTCCTTCTAGAATCGCTGATAATTCGAACCAACGTTCTTCCTTAGCGTCTATTTGTTGGATGATTTTTTGTAGTTTTTGTGACAATTCATTGACAGCATCTCCTGCAACGTTACCTGAGGTAAATTCGGTCTCTATGCGTTCTTTTTCTTTGTTTAGTTTTGCTATATCACTTTCTATATTGGCAAATTCTGTTTTTTCTTTATAACTCAGAACGCCTTTTTTGGTGGGTGCAGAAAGTACAGATGTTTGTAACTTCTTTTTGCCAGGCTCTACTATTTGCTCCACGTCTTTAGAATCTTCATAAGTTCTATAATCGGAATAGTTTCCAGGAAAATCTTCCACTACAGCATCGCCTCTAAAAACAAATAAGTGATCCACAATTTTGTCCATAAAATAACGGTCGTGAGATACCACTAATAAACAGCCAGGGAAGTCTAGTAAAAAGTTCTCTAGCACGTTTAAAGTAACGATGTCCAGGTCATTTGTAGGTTCATCCAGAATTAAGAAGTTTGGATTCTGAATTAACACGGTACATAAATACAATCGCTTGCGTTCTCCTCCACTTAATTTTTCTACAAAATCATATTGTCTTTTTCTACTGAATAAAAAGCGTTCCAGTAATTGTGCAGCGGATATTTTACGTCCTTTGGTCAATGGGATGTACTCTCCGAATTCTTTTATGACCTCTATTACTTTTTGGCCTGGTTTCGCTTTGATTCCGTCCTGTGTGTAATAGCCTATTTTTATGGTTTCTCCAATGACTACTTTTCCGGAATCCAGCGGAAGTGCTCCTGTAAGTAAGTTTAAGAATGACGATTTTCCAGTTCCGTTTTTTCCGATAATTCCGATGCGCTCTCCTCGTTGGAACACGTATTCAAATTGATCTAAAATAGCCAAATCGCCAAACGACTTAGAAATTTTCTCCAATTCCATAATTTTACTTCCCATACGGTGCATTTCTATTTCTAGTTGCACTTTGTGGTCATTTCTACGTTGGTGAGCTGCTTCTTTTATTTTGTAAAAATCATCAATTCTAGATTTAGACTTCGTCGTACGTGCTTTAGGTTGTCTACGCATCCAATTCAACTCCGTATTAAAAAGATTTTTTGCCTTCTCTACGGATGCTTGTTCTGCGGCTAATCGCTCATCTTTTTTTTCTAAATAATAAGAATAATTCCCTTTGTAGGTATAGAGTTTTCCGTTGTCTAGCTCTATAATTTCATTACAAACACGCTCTAAGAAATAGCGGTCGTGTGTGACCATGAAAATGGTGATTTTCTCTTTTCTGAAATATTCTTCTAACCATTCAATCATCTCTAAGTCCAAATGATTGGTAGGCTCATCTAAAATTAAAATATCTGGTTTGTGAATTAATAAAACGGCTAAAGCAAGCCTTTTTCGTTGTCCACCGGATAGTTCGTTTACTTTCTTAGTGAAATCTTCAAGTTTTAATTTGAAAAGAATCTGCTTGTATTGTGTTTCAAAATCCCAAGCATTATGATGGTCCATTAAGTCAAAAGCTTTTTGATAAGCATCTTCGTTTTCTGGATTTTCTAAAGCCTTTTCATATTGAGC
>Ga0209396_1006846_pt1 | contig 10327 bp, 7 predicted proteins | sample GOMGulsemesocosm_6_FD_184638 | JGI IMG/M metagenome (GOLD analysis project Ga0209396, IMG submission 184638) | Methane-oxidizing microbial communities from mesocosms in the Gulf of Mexico - GOM8C Gulf of Mexico (SPAdes) (version 2) | ecosystem: Environmental > Aquatic > Marine > Cold seeps... | reverse complement strand
ACTTTCTTCAGGAAAATAAAAGTCAGAAAGTTCATCACTAACCAGGGAATAGGTGATCAGTTTAGTTGAGTTATTCTTTTGTTGAAGTAACACAATAGTGCCATCATTCAACCATAAAGGCTCATCAAATACTCCTCTATCGCAATTCAAAATTATTTCAGGATCTTGTGGTGAATTTAAAGCTTGAATCAAGTCTATTTTCATCAAGTTAAAACAATTATTAGGTTGTTCAATTAAATCTATTTGGCTTTTAGACATAAAAACTAATTGCTTAGCATCTGGAGAAAAACTACCGCCACTACAAGCACCGACTCCTTTAATCAAAGGATACTCTTTATGTTTTTTAAGATCTTTTGCCCATAAAGTATTGCCACAAAAACCCGCAGCTCTTTGAAAAATAATAAAGTCACCTTCGGGTGAGTACTGAGCAGCAGCTTCTTGTTCATCGGTAGCGGTTAAAGGAGTTAATGTGTCAAAATAGATTTGCTTAGTGTTTTCTGGAATGTAGTTTTGATAAATTAGAAAAACAACAATAAGGAATAAAAAGCTAAACAGGAAATAATGTTGAGATTTTATTACTCTTTGTTGAACTGACTTTATTGGCTGTTGATTTAAGTTCTCATTATCGTTATCCCAATTGACTTCTAACTCAAGACTGTAACCTTTTTTAGCGTGGGTTTTAATAATGAACTGCCGCTTACCATCATCTCCAAGGGCTTTTCTCAGTTTTGCAATACACTGCTGTAGTGTACTGGGAGACACAATGCTGTTTCGCCAAATATTTTCCATTAAAACATCTGCCGTTACTACATTGCCTTGCTGTTTGGCCAGAAAACTTAATACTGCGATCGTCTTAGGAGGCATTGTAACCAGTACATTTCCTCGTATTATTTGGTTTCTTGACGGAACAACAAGTGCATCGCCAAGTCTAAATTCTTGTTCCATGAGGTTTTATGTCTGTTAAGAAGTGCTTCACCCTAACATAGTTATTTATATATTTAGAAAAACATCCGATGACTTTATAAAAAAAGTATCTCTACTTATTAATTTTAAACTTGCTTTTTAAGTAGAATTTAAGCATTTCATGCAAAAAATGCTGAATGAAATACTAAACTTTTATAAGAGAGTGTTGAATATTGCCTTTAGAGTTTTCAATCAGTTTTTGCAGTTCTTTTATGTGGTTGTTAAAAGCTTTTCTTCCTGGCGCGGTTAAATAAACCCACGAACGCTTTCGACCGTTAGCGCTGCCTTTTCGTTGTTTTACATATCCTGCATGCTCTAAATGCTTCAAGTGTTTTGAAAGTACGGAATCACTTACCTTTAGCATATCTCTGATAACTGGAAATTCTATGGATCCCGTAGGTGATAAAAAAGAGCATATTTTCAGTCTAATTGGCGCATGTATAAGTTCATCAAAGGAGGAATCATTCATTATTATGAACACTATATTTTTTACGATAATAATTATTAGAAGTTATTAACACAGTAAAAATTGCTGATGCCATAATAGTGCCACTCGCAATTGGTGCCCACCAAGCCCCTTTGTCTCGAAATTCAAGAATATCGACAAAAGACACAAAAAGGGAGAGTACCACCATGGACGATATTAGTTGTAGCACCGAGTTCATTTTCATATATTTCCAGGTACCTTTATTAGAATAAAAACTATCAACCGGTCCCACAAAAGGAGCAAAACCAAAAGGCCACAGTCCTGTTTTGCATTTATTAATATAAAGAATAACCGGGAATGATACAACAGAAGTAAAAACCATAAGGACTTGCTGGTTGCACATAAAGCCGAAGCCCGTCCCCACACTTAGACTGACAAAAAAGCAAAACCAATTCCCTGGAATCGCACTTAAATTGCTCAACCTCTGGGTATCTTTTGCTAATTCGATTGACTCATCTAGATTAAAACTTTTATCAATTGTCATCATTATGTCCTATCTTTCCGTCTCGGAATGATTAAGATAAGACGTTCTTTCCATGGTGGCAAGATAATATTATAAATAATTTTAAGGTCTAATAGGAAATAGGGAACTAATCCGTTAATTAAAGTTTTGCACAGTTGGAGTATTAGTAACTTGAATGTTTTTTTCTTTGCGCTTTAATACCTTTGGAAATTAGGTATCTATTCATTGTGTTTTAGAGGAAGCTAACAAAATTAATTAAGCGTCTTAGTTTTATCCAATAACCAATGCCGTAATTTTTCAACTAATAAATTTGGATCAATGGGTTTAGACAAATAATCGTTCATTCCTGCATCGAGGCATTTTTGTTTGTCATCTGCCATGGCATTTGCTGTCATAGCAATAATCAGGATCGCTTTATTTAATTCTCCACCATTGCCTAGTCTAATCTTCCTGCTGGCTTCATAGCCATCCATTTCCGGCATTTGACAATCCATGAGTACAACATCGTAATAAGTATGACTCGATCCTTTTTTGAGTTCTTCTATACACTCAACGCCATTATTAGCAATATCGATACTGTTTATTCCTAGTTTATTAAGAAGTCCCTTAGCGACTATTTGATTAATTCTGTTATCTTCCACTAACAATACTCGGATATTTTTAATGCTATCAAAACCAGCGATGTTGTTATCTTCATTTTTTGCAGGGATTAAAGTTTTCAAGTAATGGCTCGTTACTAAAGGCTCAGCATCATCAAGTATTTCACCTCCTTTAGCGACGACTGATAAAGCACCAAAGAGATCAACTGTTGTTGCTGGTTTTGGAAAATAACCATCAAAGCCTAAATCAGCAAAATAACTAGCATCACCTAAATGCCCCATTGAAGTCATCATGATCAGCTTTATTTGTGCCAAACGCTTATCATTTTTAATGTGTTGACCTAACTCAGCACCATCCATATTAGGCATTTGCATGTCAATAAGAGCGATATCAAAAAGGGATTGGCTAGTGTGTAATTGGTTTTCACAAAGTGATAATGCTTGTTGACCACTGTGAGCTTCAAATATAGTAATTCCCCAGTGCTCAAGCTGTCCTCTCAATACTTCTCGGTTAGTTTTATTATCATCAACTACAAGTATCTTTAAATTTTGCATATCAACTTGTGGCATAACTTGTTGTGATTTTTTGCTTTTTTGTAAAGTTAAATAAAAATTAAAGCTGCTTCCTTTTCCTAGTTCACTGGTGACACTAATACCTCCATTCATCAGATTACAAAGCTTTTTCACTATGGCTAATCCTAAACCCGTACCACCAAACTTACGTGTTGTTGAAGAGTCAACTTGACTGAAAGAATCAAATAAGGTTGGTATCTTATCTTTTGGAATACCGATACCTGTATCGATTATTTGACAATTAAACTGCCATGATGAATCGTCATTAGGAAGTAATTCAGCTTGAATCACAATTTCACCTTTAGAGGTAAATTTTGTAGCGTTACTGACAATATTACTTATTATTTGACGTAATCTACTTGGATCACCCTTGACCATTGATTCTTCAATATTGGTAACATCAAGAATAAGCTCAAGATTTTTAACTTGAACTTGTAGCCCCATAGTCTCAGAAAGCTCACCTAACATAGTGCGAAGATTGAAGTCGATATCTTCTAATTCAATCTTACCTGCATCAGCTTTAGAAAAGTCTAAAATATCATTTATTAAATTAAGCAGTGACTTGGCACTACTCATTGCAATATTGATTCTATGTTGTTGTTCTTCATTCAAATCTGTATCTATTACTAATCCAAGCATACCCAACACACCATTCATTGGAGTGCGTATTTCATGACTCATGCTGGCTAAAAATTCACTTTTTGCAATAGCAGCTTGTTCAGCTTGCTTTGTTGCTTCGATTAGCATTTGTTCATTTTTTTTACGTTTGGTAATATCTTGATGAGTACCTATCATGCGCTTAGGTTTGCCATCATCATGCCACTCCACAACTTTTCCTGAATCTAGCACCCAGACCCAATGTCCGTTTTTATGTTTCATTCGTGCTTCAAAAACATACCTAGATGTTTTCCCATTCCAGTGTTGTTCTAATAACTCTTTCGAGCGCTTTAAGTCATCAGGGTTAGCACTGTTAACCCAAGTATCAATGCTTATAGGGGATAATTCCTCTAGGGTATAGCCAATTATTTCTGCCCAGCGTTCATTGAATACAATTTCACCTGTTTGTATTTTCCAATCCCAAATACCTACGGCGGTACTATCTATAACTAAAGCTAATTGGTTGCTGTTCTCTTTAAGCGCATTTAGTGCCAATTTTCTTAGTTCAGATTCTTCATTTAATCTTTCAATAGACGTCATATTTTTACTTAATGCATCGACCATGCTGTTGAAATTTCTTCCTAAGTCACCGATCTCGTCACTGCCAAGGTTTTCTATTTTATAACCCCAATCTCCTTGTTTAATGTTTTTTGTAAAGCGGTGTAATTGTTCTATTCTAGATAATAAGATTTTACCTAATAGCAGATAGAGCAATATACTCATAGCGATGACACAAAATAGACTTACCAATAAAATGTTTATACCCAAACTTTGGATAACTTTCATTTCAATATTGCGGTTAAAAATTAATAGTGAAGTAAGCTTTGTTTTACCTGCCATTAGCTCCTTTTGATAGGAGAGTTCACTAGGAATATTTGTGTATGCGGTGTTCTCATAATGCGTATTTTTAATAGAAGTGCTTTGATGGTATCGTGAAATAATAGTTTTATTTACTTCATTTTTAATAATGGCACCAATAAGTGAGCTTTTAGATGTGGCTAGCTTGCTAATATCCCTATCAAGTAAGTTTATAACAATATGTCGCCAGTCAATACTAATGACTAACTCACCAATCACTTCCCCCCGTTTTATAATATTCACTGAATACCACTGGGCTATGCCATCGTCAATACCTATAAGGGATAAAAGTTCATCTTGGCCTATTGAGCTTACCTCTACGATGTCTTTCTTCGGTTGTAGATAGAGAGAGTGCTGCTTAATACTTTTTAGTAATAGGTCTTCGCCATTAAGTTTTTCCTTATTACCATCACGTGTACTGCTAGAAAAAATAGTGCCGTCTAATTCGACAATTAGAATATAATTAATAAAAGGATAAACTTCGATCAAATCGTTTAATTCTTGGCTAACCCCTCGGTTTTCAAACAAGCTTAGCGCTTTTTTGACTTGCCTATTTCGGGAAATTATTTTAGTAATATCAGTGACTTTTCTTTGCTCATCTTCTAAATGAGAAACGATAAAGGAAACATCACTGCTCATGCCTCTCTCTATTGTTTGTAAGCGTTCATATTTAAGAGATGAAAAAACAAAATAGCCCAGACTACCAACAACAAACATGGCAATAACCACACAGGTTGCTATGACTTTGGGGATTAATTTCATTAATAATTACCGATTATTTTATCCATTGAACTTTAAAGTCTAATTGTTCAGGTAGCTTAATACTTAATTGTTTCATACTACTTTTGTTAAATAAATAGGTAGGCGGCTCTTGTAGTTTAGACTGAATTCTATCTGGTGAAACGTTATCTAATAATATTCGAGCAGCCATGTCACCTGACATATTGCCTAGTGCATAAAAGTCAGCCACAACACCAAATGTTGAACCTTGCTCTATACCTTTTTTATTTGCACTTAAAATGGGAATATTATGAGCTAAAGAAAGTTCAATTAAAGCTTTTTCCCCACCGCTTTGCATTAATGTATCGGTAGTTGTTACAAAAGCATCGACCTTGTCTACAAGCGCTAATCCTTTTACTTCTAATTCTTGAATATTTTCTGCATCAACATCAGTTACTTTAATACCTTTTCTTTTAAAAAGTCGATATAAATTAGACATTTGAATTTTCGAATTGGGCTCTCCTTTTCTGCGAAAAATTGCTACACTTTTAGTTGTAGGTATTACTTTTAACAGTAAGTTGATTGAGCGTGACAAGGATACGTAATTACTGGTGCCGACTAAGTTATTACCTGAATATTCAAATGACTCTATTAAACCAGAATCCGCAGGATAAGTGACAATTGAAAAAACCAATGGTGTTGTTACTGGCATGACTTCTTTTACTATTGTTGTTCCTGGTGTTGTCAGTGTAAAAACTAAATCAACCTGCTGCTTCTTTAAGTTGTTTGCTACTTTTCTTTGCAGTTCCCTATCGGCACCGACTTCACCATAAACAAAGGTAAGGTTCTTTCCTTCAATGAGTCCTTTATTAGCTAGACCATCTTTGAACCCTTGCACACATTCAGGATACCCCGACCAAACAGCTAGCCCTATTTTATAGTCATCAGCTAATGCATTATTAAAAAAAAGTATTAAAAAAGAAAGGAAAATGAATGCATTACTACTATTATTTTTCATAATAAAAGGCTTACCACTTAATTAAATATTCAAGACCTAATGCCATATTATTCACATCAGCACGACGATATTCGTTAACACGATATTCAGCTATAAAGAATAAATTTTCTATAATTCTATAACCAATTTGAACTTCAGCAACTATAGGGTTGTTTGGCTTATTATCTGACAAATTTTCATTAAAAGTATGATCAATAAATCCAGCTAAATATAAGCGGCTAGTTAAGCTTGGGAAGGTCATTCGAAAGACATGTTCCATTTGCCATACATCCTCAGACACGCTATCAAATTGTTTTAAATGAAAGTTAATCGACCAACTTAAGTTTATAGCTTTAAACGCGGAATTAAATAATTGAGTATCATTTACTCTCCATCGAACCCCTAAGCGGTGTCTATCATTCTCATCACCAGTACGAAAATTCATTTGTAGAGTAACATCTAAAGGCGAATCATCACTAATCTTCCAACGTATATTTTGCTCGGTGTAAAAGGTATTAAGCTCTGATAAAGCATCTACACCTTCTTCATTGCCAAAATTAGTTACAGAAAAATATGAAAATCGATTATTTAGTTTAGCAAGGATGTTAATTGAGATGACACTATCATTATCAACATCAGACAAATAAGGATAGACATTAGCATCAATAAAGCCGCCAGAAGTATTATTAACTGTAGCATTTACTTGAAAGTTGATAATGATGAGTAATAAACACAGTGATATTCGTATTAGCATTTTTTCGATGTTTAATTATTTAGACTATATTTGAATAAAGATAGTCTAAATAACGAAGTTATCAATTTTATTCACTAAGAGAATCTCAGAATACCGCGTAAGAACAAATTTAATTTGTCAGCTAGAAGATATATAAGCGCTCCGTCAATTGAGTTTGTAACAATTTTATCGTTAAATGAATTACCTACTAGTTTTTACTTTGTTATTTCAACAGCAGCTTCTGCTTCTCAAAATGAGTGACTATTACTCTCAAATAGTTAGCCTAAAAAACAGTAAGACTCTTTGTCATAATGACTGACCATTGAGACAAAACTGGTTAAATAAAAAAAGGGTAATAACATATTAATATTATTACCCTTTTCAAACAGTACTTAAACTTAAAAGCTAGTGATTTTCAGAAACCATGTTCACGGTATACTTTGGAATTTCGACAACTAAATCTTCATCTCCCACTAAAGCCTGACAGCCTAAACGTGACTCTGGCTCTAATCCCCAAGCTCTATCAAGCATATCGTCTTCAAGCTCATCACTTTCTGCAATTGAGTCAAAACCTTCACGAATGATCATGTGGCAAGTAGTACAGGCACAAACTTTTTCACAAGCGTGTTCAACACCAATATCATTTCTTAGCGCAACGTTTAGCACGCTTTCACCCTTCTCTGCTTCAACAACTGCACCATCTGGGCATAAGTCTTCGTTGGGAAGGAATATAATTTTCGCCATGTTTGTTAGCTCCTAAAATGCTTTAAACTTCGTCTACTGAATGTCCTGCCAAAGCTGTTTTTATCGACGAATCCATACGACGTTCAGCAAAAGTTGCAGTACTTTCATTTAATGTTTCAATGGCTGCTTCAATATCGTCAGCAACCGCAGTTTGGGCAATCTTCGCTAAAGCGCTTATTGCTTTGTTTATGTTATTAATTTCATCTTCATTTAATAAAACGCCGTCATTAACCAGAGCCGCTTGCACTGACTCTATAACTCGCGACGCTTCAACTTGTTGCTCTTTCAACATACGCGCCTGAATATCTTGCTCGGCATTGTTCATTGAGTCCATCAACATTTGAGTAATTTCTTTTTCTTCTAGGCCAAACGACGGTTTCACAGTAATGCCAGTTTCAACACCAGTTGATTTTTCCATTGCTGAAACTTCTAATAAACCGTCAGCATCAACTTTAAAGGTTACACGGATATGAGCTGCACCTGCGGTCATCGCTGGAATGCCGCGTAATTCAAAACGCGCTAACGAGCGACAGTCTTCAACAAGTTCACGTTCGCCTTGTAAAACGTGTACAGCCATTGCGGTTTGACCGTCTTTGAACGTTGTAAACTCTTGTGCTTTGGCAACAGGAATCGTGGTGTTTCTTGAAATAACTTTTTCAACTAAACCGCCCATGGTTTCTAGGCCGAGGGATAACGGAATAACATCAAGTAGCAATATATCACTATCAGGTTTGTTACCTGCGAGGATATCTGCTTGAATGGCCGCACCAATGGCAACGACTTTATCAGGATCAATAGATGTTAATGGTAATTGATTGAAGTGTTTTTCAACGAGTTTTCGAACTAATGGAACACGTGTTGAACCACCGACCATAACGACTTCAATAACTTCTTCAATAGCTATTTCAGCATCTTTTAATGCTCGACGACAGGCTCTTAAGGTTTTAGTCACTAAGGGGGTGATTAATAACTCAAACGTTTCTCGACTAACAACGCCAGAATAATCTGCATCATCTTCTAAAACCAAAGTGAAATTAGCTTCGACGATGTCGGTTAATTGTTCTTTTACCGAACAGGCTTGTTGCAATAATTGGCGTTCTAACGTCGAAGACAAAGGACGCTGTAAACCTGCTTGCTCGATTAAATGCTCAACTAAGATATTATCAAAATCATCACCGCCAAGTGCAGAGTCGCCACCCGTTGCTAATACTTCAAAAACACCTTTACGCAAGCGCAATACCGAAATATCAAACGTACCACCGCCTAAGTCGTAAACGGCAATCACACCTTCATTACCACTATCTAAGCCATAAGCAACAGCAGCTGCAGTTGGTTCGTTCAGTAAACGTAAAACGTTTAGGTCAGCAAGTTTAGCCGCATCTTTTGTGCTATGACGTTGAGCGTCATCAAAATAGGCAGGCACGGTGATCACGACACCTGTAAGCTCTCCTCCTAGTGCATTTTCAGCCCGTTGCTTTAAGCTTTTTAATATTTCTGCAGACACTTGGACGGGGTTAACTTCACCGGTACGGGTAGTAATACTTGGGTGACTTTCATTGCCTGAAAAAGTATAAGGCAATGATGGGTATTTGTTGCTTATATCCGCTAACGAACGGCCAATTAAGCGTTTCGCAGAAACAATAGTATTTTCTGGGTCACTAACCGAGTGTGCTTTAGCAGCATTACCAACGAGTACTTCGTTTTCTTGATAGCTAACAACAGATGGTAAAATGTCTCGACCTTCACTGTCGATAAGCGTTTCTGACAAACCACTTTTAACACTGGCAATAAGGGAGTTTGTTGTACCTAAATCAATACCTGCAGCAAGACGATGTTCATGTGGAACGGTACTTTGGCCGGGTTCAGCTATTTGTAATAACGCCATTTTAAGACTCTTTTATATTCGATTACGATTAACGGGCGGTATGATATTTCATTGCAAATAAAAAAACACGTATTTGCTCTTATTTTATTTAATGAACTTTTAGTTTATTAAACTAAAAATTCATTAAATTAATCATCAAAAAGCTGATCTTCTAATTTATCAAGATCGACTCGTAATTTTTGATAAAACTTCAATTTTCGTAAATTGTCACCCGCTAACAGGTTTGACTTTATTGTATTTTCATCAAGCAGTGCATGCATTCTTGTTGCGAGTTCATTAGAACCCGCATTTAATACTTCAGCATACGTTAATATAGCGGCTTCGAGATCATCGGCATGCTTAACATCATCAAGCATTTCGTGTAATTCCATTTGACGCATTAAAAAACTATTGTCGCTAAATGAAGCTTGTTCACTTGGCTGATCGCTTTCTCGTAATTCTAATAAATACTGAGCACGTTTTAAGGGATTTTTTAGTGTTTGATATGCATCGTTAATTAACGTTGATTTTTTAACGGCAACCAATTGCTCTTGGCTTGAAGCGTGAGCGAATTTGTCTGGATGTACTTTTTTTTGTAGTGTTTGGTAAAGATCAGCTAATTGATGAACATTAAGTTCAAATTGCTCTGCAAAACCGAAAATCTGAAAA
>Ga0209396_1006845_pt1 | contig 10328 bp, 5 predicted proteins | sample GOMGulsemesocosm_6_FD_184638 | JGI IMG/M metagenome (GOLD analysis project Ga0209396, IMG submission 184638) | Methane-oxidizing microbial communities from mesocosms in the Gulf of Mexico - GOM8C Gulf of Mexico (SPAdes) (version 2) | ecosystem: Environmental > Aquatic > Marine > Cold seeps... | reverse complement strand
GCGTTGCCATCAGCTGCGCGTACATAGTAGCTGTTCATTGATTCTGGGTTTAAACGATACTTACGTTCCACTTGAGGAATAACCTCGTATGAACGACCATTTAAATCGATACGGTTAACATAACCGTCAGACATCATCGTACTTAATGTAATACCAATGTCTTGCATGGTGATACCGTAAGCACCGGCTTTGTCTTTATCAATGTTAATCTTCATTGTTGCTGAATCAAAGTTAAGATCTAAATCAGAATAAACGAAGAGTGGATTAGATTGTACTTCTGTCAATACGTCAGTCGCTACTTGGAATAGGCTTTCAAAGTTATTCGGTGTAGTAATAACAAACTGAACAGGCAGACCCGAACCCGCACCAGGCAACTCAGGCATTTGGAAAGCAATAACTGACATTCCCGGTACATCTTTAACTAAGCCCGTTACACGTTTAACTATTTCAGCTTGACTTGCTTCACGTTCACTCCAAGGCACCATAGATGCAATACCAAGTGCTTGGTTCGAGCTCGGCACTCCAGAGAAAATCTGTGCGTAGGCAATTTCAGGTTGCTCGTTTAGTTTTTCGTTAACTTCATTCATTGAATTTTGAATGTAATCTAAGTTCGCATTTGATGGTGCAGTACCCAGCATCATCATTACACCTTTATCTTCGGCAGGTGCAAGTTCACTTGGAATAAATTTAAACAGCATAGGTAAAGCAGCAAATACGATAATTGCAAATGCGATCATGACAGGGCGCTTTTGCATTACTGCGCTGATCATTTTTTCATAGCCATTGGTCATGCGATCAAGGAAAGCATGAACAGTGCGTTCAAACTTGCTTGGTTTAGCATTTGCTAACAATATTTTAGAGCACATCATTGGCGATAATGTCAGTGCTAAAATACCTGAAATGAATACAGCTCCCGCTAAAGTAAGGGCAAACTCTTTAAATAACGCACCAGTAATACCACCCATTAACGCGATTGGCGCATATACGGCACCCAGTGTTAATGTCATTGCAATAACAGGGACTGCGATCTCACGTGTACCAATAACGGCTGCTCGGAAAGGGGATTCGCCGAGTTTAATGTGCCGGTCAATATTTTCCAATACAACAATCGCGTCATCTACCACCAGACCAATTGCCAGTACCATTGCTAGCAGTGTCATTAAGTTCCATGAGAAACCAAACATCTGCATAACCATTGCAACACCAATCAGTGACAATGGAATCGTAACAATAGGAATGATTACCGCACGAAATGAACCAAGGAACAGGGTAATTACCACGATCACAATAAGCGCTGCTTCGATAATCGTTTTAATTACTTCATGAATTGATTCGTTAATCGCAACTGTCGAGTCATACATCACGTTCATTTTGATGTTAGTCGGTAAGTTACGTTCAAGTTCAGGTAGTAATTCTAATACGTCAGCCGCAATGTTAATTGGGTTAGCTGTTGGTGCTGCGTTAACGGCAGCTACAACGGCTTCTTTACCATTCGCTGAGGCTCGATAAACATCATGGCTCTTTGCTAACGTTACCTTAGCTATGTCTGCTAAGCGGATAACTTGACCTTTATCAGTCGAAACAACAAGGCGTTCAAGGTCCTCAGTACCTTTAACTTGAGTATCGGCATTACCGTTATAAAGAACGAATTCACCAATCGATTGACCTGTTGCTGACTGATAGTTATTACTATTCAGTACTCCCATTATTTCGGTAGCGGTAAGGTCATAAGCTGCCATTTTTAATGGGTCCAGCCAAACACGTAGTGCGTATTTAATACCACCATACATGTCAACTTTAGAAACACCATTAATAGTAAATAGCTGAGGATTGATTACACGATCAAGATAATCGGTTACCTGGCTTGAAGATAGCTCATCACTGCTAAAAGCAATATACAATACCGCAGTTGTTGAGCCCGTAGACATGGTTACGGTTGGATCTTCAGCTTCTTTTGGCAGCTGTGAGCGAACTGAATTCGTTTTAGCCAAAATATCAGATAAGGCTGCATTAGGATCGGTATTCAGTTTCATCGTAATAGTAATAGTTGAACTACCTAATACACTCGATGAGGTCATGAAGTCGATATTGTCGGCTTGGGCAACCGCTTGCTCTAAGGGCTGAGTAATAAAGCCTTGGATCAAATCGGCACTGGCACCGTAGTAGCCAGTCGTCACGGTAACAACCGTATTGGTCATGTCAGGGTATTCTCGAACCTGCATTTTGAAAATTGCTTGTACACCAAGCAAAGCAATCAAAAAGCTGATAGATACCGCTAGAACAGGACGCTTAATAAAAATATCAGTAAAGCGCATATATACTCCGAATTAAAGCATTGGTGTTTCAGCTGGAACATTCAATGTGTCGTTTTCAACAACACGCACTTTAGCGTGATTACTTAAACGAACTTGACCAGATGTAACAATTTTATCGCCTGCTTTAACGCCTTCTAAAATATGAGCGATTGAATCAATACGTTCACCGACTTTAACAACAGATTGCGTTACACGTAGATCCCCGTTTTCATCTTCACGAACGATATATACATTGTCACCGTATAATGTGAACGTGATTGCTGTTTGTGGTAGTGTAATTTGATCTGTTACTGTTGGTAGGATGATGCTAGCGCGAGCAAACATACCTGAACGCAGTTGTGAATCATTATTTGGAATGTCTGCTTGAATTTGAATTAAACCACTTTGGAAATTAACCGCTGGTTCGATTGCACTGATTTTACCGCTAAATGCTGTTTCAGGATAAGCATCAACGAAAATTTCAACTACCTGACCTAAGTAAATTTTAGATATTTGTGTTTGAGGTACAGTGAAGCGTAAACGCATAACACTTGTGTCTTCTAAGCGAACAATCGTTGTACCAGTAGATAAAAACTCACCTAAGAACACATTGCGTAAACCAACTTCACCATCGAATGGTGCTGTAATTTGGCGGCGTTCAATCACTGCTTTTTGACTTTCGATATCAGCAAGTAGTGAAGAGTAAGACGCTTCTGATTCATCCAATGCTTCTTTAGACACAGCATTTTTCTTGTAAAGTGCTTTGTATCGTAAATATTTAGATTCAGCTGCGTTAAGTTTTGCTTGTGAACTTTTTAGATTCGCCTTTTCTACTCGCGAATCTAAATTAACCAATAATTGGCCTTTGGTTACTTTAGTTCCTGAATCAAACGCAATATGATCGATTTTACCAGCAATTTCATTAGCAATATCGACACCTTGGTTAGGTTCAATGAAACCAATAGCTTGAATTGTTGGGATCCAATCAGTTGTTTTAGTATCAATAACAGTAACTGGGAATTCTGCTTCAGGTATGCTGGCCATAAATTCTGCAATCTTTTTTTGTTTGAAAAGATTAAAACCAATTACACTACCAAATAAGGCTAGTGCGATTAGTAACATGGCAAAGGTCCACTTTTTCATGAATTGATAAACTCCGGGGTTTTATATAAACGTTATATAAGCTCTGAGGTGAGACTGCGCTGGTCTATAAATATCTACCATTGCTCGTTCAGATGATGTATTTGTTCTATTCATTTTAGATGTTAACGGGTCCCAATCAAGTCTTTTGTAGATTAAAAGTGCTTATTTACGTATATTTACCAAATCGGTAATTTTAGTAGTTTTTTCTGTTGACAATACCTCTAAAAGAGTGACAGCCGACTGCTTTCTTTTTAAACTTTCATGACTATTTTTCAATCTTTTGTGACTTAGGAATACTTTACTGCTGATTGGCTTTTCGGTAGTTCCCTTTGTAGTCAAATATACGATGTTCGATTTTCCAGAAGTATTTTTCTTTTTTTGCAATGACAAAGTCCGGCGCGACAAAGCTTTGAATTTGGGCTGTTATTTGCTCGGCAGTGGTCGCGCTAATCGGTGACCCTGTAACGGTTCTAGAAAAAATACTGAAAAATCGTTGGCGTTGCTTGTTATTACTGAAATAGAAGGTCTCTTTGACAACATCGCCATCTTCATCATGGTAATTTATTTTGATTTTGTCGCCATCAGCTAGCGCTGAAATACCCGAACAGCGTAACACCTTACGGTCTTTAAGTTGCAGCGCTTTTTTTAATTGATTATCAGGGTCGATCAAATCGACATGGCATTGTTGGCACTCGCGAGCGGCAATATCATTTTCGGCATTACATTGTGGGCATTGCTTGTATTTAAAACGGTAATTGCATTGTCCTTCACTGCCATTACTGAGCTCAACTAACCCTTGGCAACGCCGACCATAATGCTCAATGATATCACCGTCCGCATCCGTTACCCCCCAAAACAAGTTGGCAAAACCACAGCTCGGGCAGGGTACTTGTACCAGATCGCTATTACTATTTGGCTTGGTTGATCCTATCTCTGGCTGATATAAATCAAATCCATTACCGGCGTAGTCAATGATTAAACAGTCTGTTTTTCCTTCCGCAAGCCGTAGACCTCGACCTGCGATTTGCTGGTATAAGCTTACTGAGTCCGTGCGGCGTAAAATGGCAATAACATCGACATGTGGGGCATCAAAACCTGTCGTTAATACAGATACATTGACGAGGTATTTCACTTCTTTGGCTTTGAATTGGCGGATCAGTTCATCACGTTCTTTAATGGCGGTTTTACCTGTGATAATAGCGGCTTGGTCGTCTGGTAATAGCTTAAATATTTCTTGAGCATGCTTAATACTAGCGGCAAAGATCATGATGCCTTCACGATTGCTGGCAAGTTCGATCAATTGCTTACAGATAGCTTGTGTTACGCGCGGGCTCTTGGCTAAAAATTGATCCAATTGAACTTCGTTATATTCCTGTGGCAAATCGTCAAACTGATAACGTGCAACTGGCGCATCAATCACTGCGGGTGTGGTTAAGAATCCTTTTTGCACAAGATAGCGTAAAGGCAGCTCGAATATGCAACTTTCAAAGGGTGTTTTATCTTCTGTCCTAACATAGCCTTGATAATGCTTTTTATATATCCAACCTTTATCTAAACGATAAGGCGTCGCTGTGAGGCCAAGTACTTTCAGTTTTGGATTAGTCTTTTTTAAATGGTTGATGACTTTTTGGTATTGGCTATCCTCACTTAAACTAACACGATGACATTCATCGATAATGAGTAATGAGTAAAAACCATCAAACTTATCTAGATTACGGCTTAAAGACTGCACACTTGCAAAGGTCGTTTTGAAGCTGTCTTGTTTCTTACCTAAACCTGCCGCGAAGATACCAGCTTCAAAACCATCATGTTCAAATTTACTGTGATTTTGTTCTACCAGTTCTTTTACATGGGCAAGGATAAGTACTGGATGTCTCGCTAGACGTGCTAATTCTGCCAATACGTGACTTTTTCCTGCGCCTGTTGGTAAGGTGATAACTGCGGGCTGGTCTGATTTTCTAAAGTGAGCTAAAGCTGCATCTACTGCTGCTTGTTGGTAATCGCGAAGAGGCATATCGAATCTATCGTTATTAGGTTAGGACATAAAGAGAAATACAGTATAACGCAAAGAGAAATATCTTTGAGCTAAAATTCATAGTGTTATTACATAAGGTATAAATTGTGATGGTATTTTATTATTTTTGAAGTCGGCCTTAACGTATTGTTAATTTAGTGCCTATGGTTAAGTAACAATGTGCATTTTAGGAGTTATTGATGATACCCCAAGCATTCATTTATGACGCGATCAGAACGCCACGAGGTTTAGGTAAACCAACGGGGGCTTTACACGAAGTTAAGCCTGTTAACCTGTTAGCTGATTTACTTAATCATTTACAGACTCGCAATGGTTTTGATACTGATGCGGTGGACGACATAGTGTTAGGCTGTGTTACGCCTATTGGGGATCAAGGTGCTGATATTGCAAAAACAGCGGCATTAGTTGCTGGTTGGAAAGATAACGTTGCAGGGGTTAGCTTAAATAGATTTTGTGCGTCAGGCCTAGAGTCAGTCAATATAGCAGCAATGAAAATACGATCGGGTTGGGAGCACCTCGTCATTGCTGGCGGTGTTGAATCTATGTCGCGTGTAAAAATGGGCAGCGATGGTGGTGCTTGGTCGATGGATCCTGAAACCAGCCTAGCAACAGACTATATGCCACAAGGTATTGGTGCTGATCTTATTGCGACACTTGATGGTTATAGTCGTGAAGATGTTGATGCTTTTGCTGTTCGTTCCCATCAACGTGCTACAGCGGCTTGGCAGCATAACGCATTCGATAAATCAGTTGTTCCTGTATGTGATCGTAATGGTATGTTATTACTTGATAAAGACCAACTTGTTCGTCCAGATTGTTCTCTCGCTACATTAGCAAAGCTAAACCCTTCTTTTAGTCGTCTTGGTCAAACTGTTTTTGATAGTGTTGCTCAACGTCATTATCCACAAGTAGGACAAATTCAACATGTGCATACTCCAGGTAATGCCTCTGGGATTGTCGACGGCGCGGCGTTGGTTTTACTCGGTAGTGCTGAAGTCGGCGTTAAATGGGGATTAAAACCAAGAGCAAAAGTCGTTGCTACTGCAGTTGTTGGTGCTGATCCCACAATTATGTTGATTGGACCTGTACCCGCGACCCAAAAAGCATTAGCAGTGGCAGGATTAACCATAGACGATATTGATTTATTTGAGGTCAATGAAGCCTTTGCCGCCGTTGTGATGCGGTTTATGAACGAACTTAATGTCTCGCCAGATATCGTCAATGTAAATGGTGGTTCTATTGCCATGGGGCATCCACTTGGGGCTACGGGGGCTATTATCTTAGGGACATTGTTAGATGAATTAGAAGCGCGTGACTTGAAACGTGGCCTTGTAACTTTATGTGTCGGTGGCGGCATGGGGATCGCAACAATTATTGAACGTGTAGAGGGGTAAAGTATGTCATCAATCCGTTTAGAGCAAGACGATGCAGGGATAGTACATTTGATTTTTGATAAGCCTAGCTCAAAGGTTAATCTACTTGATCGTGTGTTTATTGATGACTATATAGTGACGATTAATAAACTAAAGGATATGCAGTTCACAGGGGTTATATTACGCTCAAAAAAATCAAGCTTTTTTGCTGGTGGCGATATAGCGGTGCTTAGCGCATGTGCAGAGCAAAGTGTGGAGGACACTTACTTATTATTGTCTTCCCTGAAAGCGGAAATGCGATGGCTAGAAACATGCGGTAAGCCTTTGGTTGCATGCATTAATGGTGCAGCGCTTGGTAGTGGTTGGGAACTCGCGTTAGGCTGTCACCATCGTATAGCATTATCGAAAAAAGTAGTGCTAGGCTTACCAGAGGTTACATTGGGCTTAATGCCTGGTGTTGGTGGTGTTGTCAAAATGACTCGACTGCTGGGTGTCGAGGCTGTATTACCTTACTTACTCAAGGGTAAACTATTTGATTGCCAAGAGGGTTTAGCGCTTGGATTAATAGATCAAATAGCGACATCAAATATTCAAATGATGGCGCAAGCAAAAAACTGGATCTTGTCGCAATCACTGCCAGTGAGACAATGTTTTGATAATAAGGGTTATCAGTTGCCAGGCGGTGATGTTAGCGATCCGCATATGGCTGTTGTTATCGCTACCGCCCCTGCAATACTGAAGAAAAAAACACAAGGGAACCAACCCGCACCTGAAGCGATATTATCAGTGATGATTGAATCAGCAGACGTTGATATTGACACCGCATTACGGATAGAGACACGATACTTTATTTATGTCATCCGCAGTCAAGTCGCTAAAAATATGATGAATACGTTTTGGCATCAGCATAACGAGATTAAAGCCGGTGCGTCGCGACCAAAGGATCATGCGTTAACGACATTCAGTAAAATAGGTGTATTAGGTGCGGGGATGATGGGGGCTGGTATTGCTTATGCTTTAGCAAGCCACGGTATTACTGTCATACTAAAAGATATTAGTCTTGAAAAAGCAGTATTTGCCAAGTCATATTCAGCTTCTATTTTAGCGAATTGTAAATTGTCTGATGCAGAGAAAAGTAGAATATTACAACGTATTATTCCAACAAAATATCCCATTGACTTAATTGGTTGTGAAATGGTGATTGAAGCGGTATTTGAAGATCGCAAAGTAAAGTCACAAGCAACAACTGAAATATTACAAGCTGTTGGTGATGATATTATTATGGCATCCAATACATCAACATTGCCGATTACCAGTTTAGCTAATTCGTCTACTAAGCCTGAAAACTTTATTGGTCTGCACTTTTTCTCTCCAGTGGACAAAATGCCACTTGTTGAAATCATTAAAGGTGATAAAACATCATCAGCTACTTTGGCCGCTGCTTATGATTTAGTGCTGCAGATTGGTAAAGTCCCCATTGTCGTTAATGATTCTCGTGGTTTTTTTACATCACGCGTATTCTTTACTTATGTATCGGAAGGTATGCGCATGCTAAGTGAAGGTATTCCAGGAGAAGTCATTGAAAATGCAGCAATTCAAGCAGGGTTACCCGTAGGGCCTTTAGCCATTCTTGATGAGGTTAGCTTGTCACTGATTGATAATGTACGTAATCAAGCTCGAATTGATTTACAAGCCAAGGGGAAAACACGACTTGATAATCCTGCAGATGGAGTGTTAGATCAATTACTTGCCCTAAAACGACTCGGTAAATCGACTGGCGCTGGATTCTATGATTATACTGGAAGAGGGGAAAAGCGGTTGTGGTCTGGTTTAGTCGACTTATTTCCGACAACGGATGACTGGGATATTAATATTGTTAAAGAGCGATTATTATTCGTGCAATCACTCGAAGCGCTTAGAGCGTATGATGAAGGTGTCGTCACCAGTTGCCGTGATGCTAATATCGGTTCTATTATGGGATTAGGTTTTCCTGCGTGGACCGGTGGTGTCTTACAATTCGTTGACCATTATGGTACGGATAAATTTAAGCAGCGCGCAGAGCAATTATATGAGCAGTTTGGTCCGCAATTTATGCCTCCGGCCGTATTATCTCAGTGGAAAGGCTGACATTTTATTGCCTTAGTACGACAAAACCCAAGGCTGGCGAAGTCTACGAAGGTAAATTTGAGCGAGTTGGTGAATAAATACGATGATGACCGTTTATAAATTAGGCGGTAGTCTTTTAAAACAAATTCACTTAATGTTATGATCCTAGGTTCATGTAACGGTTAACTAGGGAATAATAACTAGTGAAAGTGCCTCAAAGAATACAACCTCTTGTTGATGACGGGCTTGTTGACGAAGTATTACGTCAGTTAATGAGTGGTAAAGAAGCGACGGTATACGTTGTGCGTTGTGGTCAGGAGATCCGTTGCGCGAAAGTTTACAAAGACATAGAGAACCGCAGTTTTAAACAAGCGGTGCAATATCGAGAAGGTCGTAAAGTTCGTAATAGTCGACGTGCTCGTGCAATGGAAAAAGGCTCTAACTTTGGCCGTAACGAACAAGAAAAAATATGGCAAAATGCCGAAGTTGATGCGTTATATCGCTTAGATAATGCAGGTGTTCGTGTTCCTGAACCTTATGGTTGTTTTGACGGTGTATTACTCATGGAGTTGGTAACGGATGCTGATGGCTTTGCTGCACCGCGTTTAGCGGATGTTGCATTAACGCCAGAGCAGGCTGTGATTGATCATGGAAAAATGATCCATTACGCAAGATTGATGCTTTGTGCGGGTCTTATTCATGGTGATTTATCCGAATTTAATGTGCTTGTCGATGAATATGGTCCTGTTATTATTGACTTGCCACAAGCGGTTGATGCGTCTGCAAACAACAATGCGAAATGGATGTTAGAACGTGATGTTGATAATATGAGACAATATTACGGGCAATATGCACCAGAATTACTTAAGACAAAATATGCAAAAGAAATGTGGGCTTTATACGAAGCTGCAGAGCTCACAGTTGATGTTGAATTGACTGGTCAGTTTATTGAAAATACAGAATCTGCAGATGTAGATGGTATTTTAGATGAAATCAATGCGGCAAGAGAAGAAGAATTGGAACGCTTAGCGCGTATTCAATTTGCGGAAGAAGAAGTCGAATAAAACCATTAACCCCTTCGTTTAATTAAAACTAAGGGGTTTTTTAATGTATTCATTCTATTATTAGACATATTTATTAGCTGCTTATGTTTTCAATCTAATCTGATGTAACGATATCTTTCTCCATATTTGTTAAGCTTTCCTCTGACACATATCGATTTGGGCGTAAACCAACACAGAATTTAGGTAAATCTTGCTCACGTTCTAGATACAAGGCACAGGCGTATAAGTTTTTACGCAGTTCTGCATCCTTTATTAATGTGTTCTCCTCCCAATAGTGTAATTCAAAAATGAGAAACCAAAATATATGCTCTTT
>Ga0209396_1006843_pt1 | contig 10330 bp, 6 predicted proteins | sample GOMGulsemesocosm_6_FD_184638 | JGI IMG/M metagenome (GOLD analysis project Ga0209396, IMG submission 184638) | Methane-oxidizing microbial communities from mesocosms in the Gulf of Mexico - GOM8C Gulf of Mexico (SPAdes) (version 2) | ecosystem: Environmental > Aquatic > Marine > Cold seeps... | reverse complement strand
CTGTTCATAATATTTGCATTAGCAGATGCATTACACAAAAATAATGTTGATATAAATAATGTTGATATAAATAAACTTTTTATTTTCATCTTAAATTCCTTAATGTCCATATATTCTTATTGAGACATCTTTTAACAATCCAGCTTCTGTATTATTCTCTAGTACCCTTTCTCTAAAAAGAAAATAATAAATAAAATCACCTTGATTTGTATCCGTTACTTTTATCTTCCATTCTCCGGCTGATGTTTCACCATAAAATGCATTACTGAGTAAGACTGTATTCTTGAAATCTGCGTCTCTGGTTAATAAGCTTCTCGGTGTCAACAGCATTGAACTTGTCCCCTGCGGTGAGATAAGTTCAATTGAAAGATCACTATTACGTTCATGTTTAATATTTAATTCTACCTGTACAGCTTCAATAATTAGATTGTCTTCTTCTGTTATACGAACACTCTTTGTTGTAGGGGTTCCTTCAACTATATCTAGTTCGGCATCATCCGATGGAATAAATGCAGTTTCTTTTAACGGAGGTAATAATCGCTTATCCTTAATATAAGTTTGTGCCATCTTCACCGCTTCAGAAGCATCGATGAGACCAAAACCATACCAATTATGGAAATTAAAGCCCGCGTTATTCGTTATCCAGCCGGGTTCGGCAATAAAAGAGTCGACAAATATGGGTTTAAACTTATCATCAATTTTCTTTGCTGTTTTAGCGATAATATAACGAACATCACGCCATGTTATAGCATCATCAACACTAAAAATAAGGGCCGCGACACCGGACACAACAGGGGCCGCAGAGGATGTACCATTAAAGGAAGATGTATAATTACAGTCTTCATTTAATACTTCTTCGCCACTGTTAAAACCTTTGCTCCCGCTGCCAGTTCTGGCGTAGCCAATGGTACAACCCATACTATCTGTTGTAATAATAGCTGGTGCATTACGACCGTATTCACCACCAGGGGCAGAAACAAATACTGCAGCACCCGTAGATGAATAGGATGACAGTGGATCACTCGCATTTGCGTTTAGCGCTGATACGACCGTATTATAAAAACTAGCATTACCAAGATCAATTGATGCATTATGTGCCGTTAATCTTGGTAATGATTTATTTTCACTATATGCGCTTTTAACATACCAAGAGAAGCCTTCGAATGAATTTCCTGCTGATTTAACGAATAAAACCCCTCGGCCTTTATTATTCTTACGCGTTATTTCTTTTAGCCAAGACTCATGAGCTTTATTCCAGGGTGACGTAAACACCCTTGGCTTATTTTGTGATCCAGCACCATAACTTTGATTGATAACAAGAACATCTTTAGTTCTTTTTCCACCATGACTATCATACCAATTAGACTCTTCTTGACTTTCTAAATAGTTTAATCCAATTAGACTCGTTTCCGGTGCAACACCACGCCCACCAATATTGTTAAAACCACGCGCGGCAATAATGCCTGCAACCGAAGTACCATGGTCACCTTCTTTACTTGTAGAAGTAGGGTCATTTATTGACGTCACATAATTATAAGATCGATTTAATAATATGTTCTCAACTAAATCCTCGTGCTTAATTTCGAGCCCAGAGTCAACAACGGCAACCTTAACGCCTGAGCCTTTAACTCCTTGTTTATGCAGATTTCCTATATTTATATCGTGCCCAACCGTACCTCCTGACTTTGAAAATGCTTTCTGCCCTGTATTCTTCAGATGCCATTGTTGACTATATAAAGGGTCCGTAAGTTTAGAATTGAAATTAAAAGTGAAGTTTGCCTCTATCGATGTAGTCCCGTCAGAGATAATGATAGGAAGCTCAACCTCACTCTCTTCCTTGCTTTTCGTTGTGATGTTAAAAGAACCATCACGATCAAGCTTAAACGTGAGATCTTCAGGTAATGTGAAGCTATCTTTTAATTTAAAGTTAAGCGTGTCACCGTCAACATCTATTGCTCTAATTTGACTCTTAATCATTTTCGTTGGAGATGTAAACGTACGTTTACCCAGTACTTTTGGTGTGTCATTCACCGATGAAATCGAGAGTGATATTCTTGCTTTATCAAAACCATCATTCTCTGTCACTGTTATTTCCAGTGAGTCCAAACCAGAAGCATCACGATTAGGTGTGTATGTTAGTATACCTTTTGCATCTAATGTTGCTTTACCCTTACTAGGCGCTGTTGATAACGTGAAACGAGGCGCTGTTGTATTTGTTGTCTTGATCGCAAATTTAGACAGCTCATCTTCATCTAAGGTAAAACTTTGCTCTGAGATAAACTCCTTCTTCTTTATCGCTCTAATGTTAACCGTAAGAGTGGTTTCAACATCTCCTTCAGCATCGCTTATAATAATAGGGATAGCTATAGAATGGGTGCTCTTCATTTCACTCTTGAACGTAAATATACCAAAAGAATCTAATGCAAAAGAAATATAGTCAGGCCTATTAAATTTGGGGCTAATCTTGTAGGTTAACGAGTCACCATCAGCATCGGTTACACTTATTGTACCGCCAATGTATTTACCTGGAATAGCGAAGAAGGTTTTATTATTTACAACAGGTAAATCGTTGATACTCTTTACATCGAAATTAATATGTGCGGTATCATACGTATTTCCATTTGCGACTTTTACCGCAATAAAATCCGAACCATGGAAGTTTTCATTAGGCGTATAACGTAAATCGCCTTCTTTTGTAAGGGTCGCTGTACCAAACAATGCATTACTGGTTATTTTCCAGTTCCAACCCAATGTATCACTTGTGGTAAGGCTTCCCTCATATATCGTATCTTCATTCAGTTTTACATCTCTGTCTGCTATAGAGCCGGATATATATGTGGGTTCTACCGTTGGTGGCGTCGCTGAATCACCGCCTCCACCACAAGCTGTTAGGTACCCAGTAAGAATTACGGGGATTAGATGCATTAATTTGTTCAAGATCTACCTCTTAAATAATTCACTACAATAAACATTTTGTTCACTATTACGTCAGTGGATTATACATTACCTTTTAAAACGCATTGTAAGGAAGTGTAATCACGGTCCAGAGCTAGATGCTAAACTCATGATATTGTTAATATTTCAATGCTTAATGGACATGAGGTATGTGTAGGATGATTTAAAAATAAAATTGCTCAATAAATTTTTTAGCATAGATGAATTTATCATGAGAAAATTTATCATCCGGTTGATAAGTAAACTGATAAACGGCTGAAACTCTCCCATGTATACTTGTTTCATACTCGGCTACACCATAAAGGTGTTTTTTGGGGTCAGAATGATAAATATGATGAAAAATCGCAATTTCGTTATCATTAATCAAAACAACCTTTCTTAATAACGAACTTAGAGTTTTATATTCATACTCTGTAACGACAAGATGACTTTTACCGATCAAATGATCATCACTACTACCGACTGTTAAATTTAATATTGGTACTTTAACCTTCAAGCGAAAATTATTGATGTATGTATCCATGAAATATTTACCAGCATCATTTTTATTATTATCGTGTTTATATTTTATAAGAAACACATCTACAGAAAAATCCTTCCCTATATATCCATCAATATCACTAGACTTAAAAAATATATTAGCCTTTAATTCACCTGTTTTTTTCTTTTTAATTGCATAACCAATCATTCTATCTGGAACATTTCCCAATACTAATTTATGTTCCTCTTTTGAAAGAGGTACATTTCGTCTGTTTCCCTTCTCAAACTCAGTAGGACCACAACCATTTACGAGCGCAACACAGCCCCCCACGATGATATAAATATACAAAAAATAGCCAATGTATTGCTTCCAAGACTCTTTGGCCAATAAGCGGCGAGCGACCAGAAGTGCAATAATTAACACTGCATTATAAATAATGAACAAATCGAATTTGGGTGAGAACCGCGCAATGACAGCGCAGACTAAAACTGAAATAATCACTGTAATTATAAATTTAAAAAGTGTTTTCATCATACATGCTGCATATTTTTAAAAACATCTTCATTTAACATAACGATTCCTTGTTATCCGCTCTAACTTACTATGATTTTTATCATGAAATAATTAATATTCATCGACCCGATAATCCGACACAGAAAACCTCGAATATATTTTAAAAAATGCCATCAGTGCATGCTGCACATTGTCAATTCTAATCGTATTATCATAGACGGTTGTTCTCACTCCACCGAGCACTCTATTCGGTTTTTGAATATAAAAACAATCTTGTTCATTCTTATATTGCAGCTGCATAATACTTCGCATTCCTCGGAGGATAGCGATGCGATAGTTATCAACACGGTCAATATCATCAACCTGTTTAGCTAATTGAAATGCATCGATTAACCCTTCTAAATAAACACCAGTAGAAGACGCGTGTGGGGGTCCATAATAAATACGTTGGGGATCAAAAAAACGTCCTTGCATATCAGCATACTCAGCTGTATCCCACTGCTGCAGTTCCAATAACCAATCATTCATTTCAAAGATAAAATCTTTTAATGAATCATCCTTAGTGATAGTCCAAACTAAATAGTAGGCTTGAGTATGCCAAGGAATAAAAGCTGGATTACGATTTTCTCTATGCCATTGTTTGTAATATTTAAACGCTGCGGTAATTCGCGATAATGCGGTAGGGTTACGCGTTATCGTAAATTCCGTAGCTAAAAAAAGAAGCGCTTCACCAGAGTAAAAATTTTGATTATCTTTGCGACTTCTTGGAATATAAAACGTATCAAAAGAGCCATTTTTATTACTTAATTCATGCAAAAGTTCACGCAAGCCATTCTCACATTCTAAAAAACTCAATCTTTCTGGTGATTCCAAGATAGCTAATGCTGCTAGTGCTGATGCACCTAACTTTGCAGAATTGTCCATCCATATATAACCAAGTGAACCTTCTTTGATATACATGTGATTTAAATTATAAAGCAGGTTTGTAGCGGCAATTTTTTTTATTGAGGTATTATTAAATAACTTGGCTGCACGATTTAAGCAAACGGTTGCCATCCACTGACGAATTGCATTATTAGAACTGGCGTACTCACCACGACTTGGCCAATACTTATAATTCACTTTTCCTTCACGATCAACCTGTTCGGCAAGCCAGTTAGTCATGCCTTTTACACTGTGAAAAATGTATCTCTATTGATCTCGTTTACTCTTACAAGTCGATCACCTCTGTATAACGACGTAGGTAGATCCGTTTTATTACTTTCATTACCACACAGAAACTGCTTAGTTTGATACATAATCACAGGTATAACACCACCAATCTCAACCTTTAGATTGCATTGCTTTAAGTAGTTTTTTCCAACCCAATTAAACGAAATATTATGTGATATCATTTCCAAACTAGACCATTTAACACTCTTATTGTAACAATTCAACAAAACGGCACATTTTCCACGATGACAGTTCCACTGGTTTTTCTTATTAATGTCTAATATTCGAGTCTGTGGCTGATATAAAAACTCCACGTCAAAGGAGGTAGCCATTAGCACCGCCTCAGCCATAAATTCTTTGATAACGTTATAAGTATTTTGTTTGTCACTAATCCACAAACTCGCAATTACACGTCCTTTAATACGCGCACAAATATAAAGATATTCATAAAATTTGTTTTGCTTTTCCCTTTCCCACTCTAATAACACTAAATCAAGGTGCTATTTTGCAAGGTTAAATTTTTTCTTCGTTTTCATTTCCATTTGGATCCTCTACCTCTCTCTTAGAGACTCCTCACTATGGCGTAGCAAAGGCGCAAGAAAAAATTCAATAATCCGCCGCTCGCCCGTCTGAACTTCCGCTGTGACAGCCATTCCCGGTATTAACTTAACCATTTTACCATTCACACTAATTGTGCTAGTCGCCATCGTGACTTGCATGCGATATATCAAACCTCGCTGCTCATCTATCGTGGCATCATTTGACACATTCGAAACAACCCCTTCTATCACGCCATACTTCGTAAATGGAAATGTATTTATTTTTATCTCCGCAGACATCCCTTCATGGACAAACCCTATATCTTTATTTTCAAGAAAAACTTCAACTTCAAATTTCTCTTCATCAGGTACAATAAGCATTAATTGCTGCGCGTCTGTAACAACCCCTCCAACTGTACTAATTGATAGTTCCTGAACTCGCCCCCCGACTGGTGCATATAACATTTGTTTCGCATTTATCTCCCGAGCTTTATTTAGCTCTTCTTCCAATGACGAAATTTGTCGTTGTAACTCAGCAACCCCCGTCAGTAAAGCCGTCATTGTTTGCGCTGTGTGTAAGTTAACTTGTTCACGTACCTCCATTTCAGATGCTTCTAATTGCTTCAATCGCTGTTTTTCTGCAAGCAAGTTCTGGTAGGTTTTGATTCGCTCTTGTTCTGATTCCAAATACTCCATTTCAGATACAAAATCTTTAACAAATAAATTTTTTAAGGTAAGTGTACGCTTCGTTATGATTGGCAGTGTTTGATCTAATTTACTAATCATTGCGCTCGTGGCATCTTGCTCTGCTTGCGTTTTAACTAACGAACTTTGAAGTGACTGATATTGGGATTTATATTGTATCCATTGCTGTAAAAAAAGACGACTATGCAAGCTAAACTCCTGCTCTGTTGCTAGCCCTGCTTTAATCGAATCAAAATTAAAAAATGTAGATATCTCTGTCTTCTTATTTGATTTCAACAATTTAAGTAGCGATTCATTAACAGACAGCAGCATCTCAACGCTATGTAGATCCCTATTTAAACGCTTCTCATCTGCTTGAGTTATAGTTCGATCAAGCTCAACCAAAGCTTGTCCAGCATTAACATAGTCACCTTCAGACACAAAAATAGCTCTCACGACACTTTTTTCAAGTGGTTGAATTAGCTTAACTCGAGAACTTGGGATGATTTTACCTTCAGCAGATGCAACAATATTGACCTGCCCAAAATAAGCCCAGAGTATGCCAAATATGACCAAACTTAACAGTCCCCACGATAACCAACGAACAAGAGGATTAGGTGGTGAATCTTGAATTTCTAAAGCCGCGGGAAGAAATGCAGCAAGCTCTCTCGATTGATTGTCATCACCTAACTTATCCCTGTTTATCCAAGCTTCTTTTAACACCGAAAAAAAACGCATTATTGCCTATCCTCTTTAACTACATGTTTATTTTCTGCCTTAATACGCATATCGGCAGTATCAACACTTCTATTATCGGCAGTATCAACACTTCTATTATCGGCAGTATCAACACTTCTATTATCGGCAGTATCAACACTTCTATTATCGGCAGTATCAACACTTCTATTATCGGCAGAATAAACTCGAGGATTCGGACTTTGATAATTGTATAATTTAGCGTAGTAACCTTGTTTATTTAATAAGTTATTATGATCCCCTTGCTCTACTATTTGACCTTTATCCATCACGATTATACGGTTGCAATTTCGAACCGTACTTAAACGATGTGCAATGATAAACACTGTTCTTCCCTTACATATTTCAGTCATATTGTCTTGGATTAACCGTTCAGATTCATAATCTAAAGCACTCGTCGCCTCATCAAATATTAGTATTCTAGGGTTATTAATAAGTGCTCTTGCTATCGCGAGGCGCTGCCTTTGCCCACCCGACAGGTTGCTACCTTGCTCTCCAATTAATGTGTCATACCCCTCCGACATTTCAACAATAAACTCATGTGCTCCAGCCATTTTCGCTGCCGTTATCACTTTGTCCATGGATACAGAAGGATCTGTTAATGCGATATTTTCTCGAATCGTTCGATTAAACAAAAAGTTCTCTTGCAAAACAACACCGATCTGTTTTCGTAACCACACAGTATCAATCATCGCAAGGTCAATACCATCAATGAGTAAACGACCAGACTCCGGTACATACAAACGCTGAATCAACTTAGTAATGGTGCTTTTACCTGAACCTGAACGACCAACGATACCAATAACCTCGCCAGGTCTAGCGTGTAAATCTATATTTTGAAGAATAACGGGACCATCTATTCGATAACGAAATTTGATTTGCTCGAATGAAACGGCCCCTTTTAATGACGGAAGACGTGAGCGATTTGGATTAAAACCTGGTTCTTTAGGTGTATTTAAGATATCGCCTAGACGTGAAATCGATATTCCTGCTTGTTGAAAATCTTGCCAAAGTTGCACTAATTTTAATACGGGACCACTCACTCGACCTGCGAGCATGTTAAACGCAACCAATTGACCTACCGTTATTTCGCCGCCAATGACAAGGTGGGCTCCCCACCAAATAATCCCCAATGTCATCAATTTATTAATCAATCCCGAAACCTGATTGGCAACATTACTTAAATTCTGGCTTCTGAATGACGCATGCACATAACTCGACAAATGATCTTCTAATTTACGACGCATTTGTGGCTCGACAGCCAAAGATTTAACGGTACCAATACCCGTGATTGATTCTGTTAGAAAAGCGGTATTCTCAGCGCCATGTTTAAATTTTTCATTAAGACGATTACGTAACATTGGTGTGATGAAAATTGACAGTAAAATATAGGCAGGAATTGTCGCAAGCACAATCCAAGTAAGTACTGGGCTGTAATACCACATAACAGCAATAAAAACGAAAACAAAAAATAGATCAATCACTAACGTTAATGCTGTACCGGTAATGAAATTTCGGATTGTATCAAGCTCACGCACGCGGGCTACGTTTTGTCCCACTTGCCGCGATTCAAAATAAGCTAACGGTAAATGAAGTAAATGATTAAACAAGCGAGAGCCTAATTCAACATCGACTCGATTCGTTGTATGGCTAAACAAATAATTACGAAATCCACCTAAAAAAGCCTCAAATACGACAACAACAAAAAAACCAACAGCAAGTACATCGAGCGTTGTAAAACCCCTGTGTACTAATACTTTATCCATAACGACTTGAAAAAACAGAGGGGTTACTAACCCAAATATCTGTAGGAAAAAAGAGGCGATTAATACTTCGTAAAAAATTTTTCGATACTTAACAAGTGATGGAATGAACCATGAAACATCAAATTTTTCCTGTAAACTATCCCCCAGTCCTAACCGTCGCGTTATAACTATAATCTCTCCGGTCCAAGTTTCTTTAAATTTTTCCAAAGATAAAGAACGTGGAGCAGATTCTCTTAAATCATGAATGAGAACACTATCAGTTTCATCATTTCTTGATAGTCTTGCGAGTACAATATAACTACCATCGTTCATTTTTGCTATCGCGGGAAGGATTGCATCTTTTAATTGGTCCACATTTGGTGATATTAATTTAGCTTTAAGCGTAAGAGCTTTCGCTGATAATAGAAGCTCAGTATCAGTAAATTGTTGACCTGATGATCCGAATTGATGAGAAAGCTGCTCCATCTCAGCTGGTAATTGATGAAATCGTGCGATTGCAACTAATGTGTGAAGTCCAGTATCCATACCGATGGTTTAACCCTTGAATTGAACGTTAAGTCTGACTCTCGTTTACCAGTCAAACCAAAATTAAGGATTACAAACTAGACATGTTATGGATAATTTTCAAATAGATATAAGTAATTTAAGGGGATTTTAATGCTTTAGTTATTGAATGAAGATCTTTCCTGTCATGCTAAAATAAAAATATTCGTATCTATTTAACCTGAATAATGGCTCACCATTAAAAAATGGCTCAAGCCTAAACTGTAAATTTAGGTTTGAGCCGCTACAAATCTATTCATTAGCTCGCATTAACTTAATACGATTTAGCTTTACTTATAAACACATAACCTAAATTTAGGTGCTTTCCCAAGTCTCAGCAAGGACAAGTTGTAATTCATCCTTCACGTCAGTCGGAATAACATTACCCACACCACTTGGTACATTATAAGAAGCCATTGCAGAAACCAGCTGCTCAACCTGAGAATTGAGTAATACAGAATCGCCAACCTCGAACCTGTCTAATTGATAATTGTTACTACTATACCAATTATTGATCGTCACTTTGTCATCGGTACCTGCAGTAGTAATTAGCAAATTATTGTCATCTTGGCTAAACCACAACTCTTCAATTGATACATCATTGAATGCAGCTATATCAATACTGGAGGTATTGCTGTCATAGTGATTCAATGTGTCGCTGCCAGAGCCAACACCGAAGACATAGCGGTCACTGCCTGCTCCGCCCTCAAGGATGTCATTGCCCGCACCACCGATAAGAACATCATTACCCCCGCCACCGTATAACTCATCATTACCGCCGTTACCAGTCAAGGTATCCGCCGTGCCGTAACCGCTGATAACATTATCACTGTCATCACCAATCAAGGTCTTCGCCATCAGCATCGCTTCATTCCACTGTG
>Ga0209396_1006842_pt1 | contig 10331 bp, 8 predicted proteins | sample GOMGulsemesocosm_6_FD_184638 | JGI IMG/M metagenome (GOLD analysis project Ga0209396, IMG submission 184638) | Methane-oxidizing microbial communities from mesocosms in the Gulf of Mexico - GOM8C Gulf of Mexico (SPAdes) (version 2) | ecosystem: Environmental > Aquatic > Marine > Cold seeps... | reverse complement strand
CGGCACTACATTAAGTGGTGCGAATTCTAGTGGAATGTTTTGCCCCTTGCAAGCGTAAAAACAAAAAAAAACCATGTTTTTAACCTTTTGATTGTTTTTTAGTCGTCAAACGCCCAAAGTCCCGACTAAGTATCACTATAAATAGGATGTTAGCTTAGTTTAAAGCGCTGCATACCGAGAAAGACAAGCTCATGAACAATTTGGTGTTTAGTTGAAAGTAAAGCGCCTAATTTTTCTGCATTCCCCCCCAAGAGCAATACTTTATCAAGTGAAACTTGTTCATTAGCTTGTTTAAGTGATTGTTCAATAAAACCGAGTGTTGCTGCCCAGCACGCATTATTAACACCTTGTGAAGTACTTTTACCAAAAGATAAATCAGGTATTTCCTCTTGGGTGGCTAATACTTTTGAGGTGTTTAATAACAGACTTTTAAATAAAACATCAATACCAGGTAAGATCCAACCACCTAAGTGCAAACCGCTCTTATCAAGTAAATCAATGGTTGTTGCTGTTCCTGCATCAATAATAAGTACATTCTCATTTTTATATAAAAGATTAGCAGCAAGTAATGTCAACCATCGATCAACACCTAACGATGTCGGTTGTTGATAACTAGAAGTCACCCCAAAACGATTGCTTTCACTTTCTACTTTTAGAAACTTGATTTCACGTTGATGAGCAAATGTTGAAAATACATCACTCAAATAAGCATCACTTACACTTGCAACGATTATAACCTTCACCGATGCTGTTATGTTTTTTAGCCATTTTTCATTGATACCGTCATTATGCTCGCTTTGAATTTTTGATAATTCGCCGTCTTGCTCGAAAACATATTTAGTACGGGTATTGCCAATATCAACTAATAGTCTCATTCTCCTGCCCTCAAGCTAACTTCGCCACCATAAATAGGTGAAATTTGGCCATCGACTTCTAATAACAAAGCGCCTTGATTATTAATACCCCGACAAATTCCTTTTTTCTCACGACTACCCGTGATCAGCCTTACGGGTTTATTCAAATAAAAATCATGCTTAGCCCATTCACTCACCATAGTTACTAAGCCTTCACTTTGATGCTGTTTAAGTCGATGTGATAGCTTGGTAATTAATATTGCCGCTAACTCATTTCGGTCAATAACACTTTCAATGTTCTGGCCACTTGTAGTGACTTTCTTAGTAATTGCTTCTTGTAAGTCTGTCCATGGTTGATCTACTTGTTCTGCACTTTTTTCAGGCATGTTAATATTCAAACCAATACCAATCACACAATGGCAAGGCTCTAATGCTTGCCCTTCCAGATCTATTAAAATACCGGCGAGCTTCACGCCATCAAAATAAATATCATTAGGCCACTTCAACTGTACATTTATTTGATAAAGTTCTTTTATGGCATCGCTTACCGCCAATGCTGAAACAACACTTAACCCCATTGCAGCTGCCATGCCTTGTTCTAAGTGCCAATACATCGACATATATATGTGTGAACCAAAGGGTGATATCCACTTTCTGCCCCTTCGACCTCGTCCTGAATCTTGATATTCTGCTAAACAAACTTGCAGATTATGATTTTGATTAGGTAAACGACGTAACAAGTAGCTATTAGTTGAGTCGATAATGTTATGCACTTCTACGATGTTATTTTGACCAAGTTCAGCGAGTTTATGTTGAATGTCTTTTTCATCTAATAATGTCAAAGGTTCACAAAGTTTATAGCCCTTCCCTGTAACACTGAATACATCAAGCCCCATATCGATTAACGAAGCGATATGATTCGATATTGCTGCACGACTTACGCCAAGCTGTTCACCTAGCCATTGTCCAGAGACAAACTGTCCCTCAGCTAAATATTGTATAAGTTGTTCTCGAATAGCTTTTGCCATGTTCAGCTTATGCCTCCTAAAGTGACTTCACCATACTGCCCAATAATTCTGACCTCGGGTTCTAGTCTGATTTGAAAAAGTTCGAAAACCTTTTGTTGTACATGAATAGCTAAATTTTTAACATCATTACCGCTAGCTGAATTAATATTAGTTAACACTAGCGCCTGTTTATCGTGTACAGCGGCACCATTCATCTGAAAGCCCTTCAAAGCTGACTTTTCAATTAGCCAGCCAGCAGCCAATTTCACTCTATCGTTGTCTTGGGGATAATGCGGAATATCTGGGTGAATACTTTTTAGTATTGAAAACTGCTCAGCGCTGATCACCGGATTTTTAAAAAAACTTCCTGCATTAGGTATAATTTTTGGATCGGGTAACTTGGTGTTTCGTATTGCAATCACCGTATTCATTATATCTATCGCACTACAGTTTTCAGGTAAACAATTTAGCCCTTGATAGTTAAGCTTTGCCTGCCAGCTTTTTGTGAAGCGTAAAATGATATTTGTGATAACGCCTTTATTTTTTAGGTCATTCTTGAAAATACTGTTTCGATAACCAAACTGGCATTGGGCATTAGTTAATAACTGAGATTTATTTTCAGAAAAATCAAACCAAACCACACTCTCAATAAAGTCAGCGACTTCTACACCATAAGCGCCAATATTTTGAACCGGAGCCGCGCCAACACTACCAGGAATGAGTGCTAAATTTTCTAGGCCGTGTATGCCCTTGTTAATACAAAAACAAACTAAGTCATGCCAATTTTCACCACAAGCAGCATTTACTTCATAATAATCTTTGGTTTCATTAACGGTTACCCCTAAAAAATCAGGCTTGATTATTACTGGCGTATTATCTTCGACAAAAAGCGTATTACTGCCTTCTCCTAGAATATAAAAATCGCCCTCGATAACGTCGACGAGTAACTTTAGTTCTTGATCATTTCTAGGATAATAAATAACAGGTGTCGTTGCGGCTACGGCAAAACTGTTGTTTTCTTGTAATGGGAATTGCTGATGTGATTTCATATAATAAACAGAGGTGATACTGGTAAAAACTTGCCTTATTCTACCTAAGTTTTCAATAAGCGGAAGTGGTTAATATATAAGAAAGAGCTAACCTTGTTTGCGTACTGGCAAATTAATGATGTTATTGACTCGCTCGCTGTAGTATTTATTTTGATATTTATCCGTATCGATACTTTTACTATGGTTAATAACAATACCTTCGATAGGCGCATTAACCTGCTTTAGCAAGCGTAAACCGGTGGTAATTTGTTCTCGTTTTGTCTTTTCACCATGAACAACATACAGTACCGTTTCCACTAGTTTAGAAATAATTACCGCATCACTTACCGCATTCACTGGCGGGGTCTCAATAATAATTCGATCATAAAAATTACCAAAGACTTTAATCAACATATTAAAGCGCTTCATTGATAAGAAAGCCAATGGGTTAGCTGGAGTGATCCCTGATGTTAAAATGTCTAGTTTTAAGTTCTTATCACGAATAATGCATTCATTTATTTGATGTGTTTTTGCTAAAAGATTCGATAACCCTGGTCGGTGCGGGTTAAAATTCATGTTTCGCGCTACAGTTGGGTGTCGCAAGTCCGCTTCAATTAATAAAACCTTTTCCATTTCACTAAACGAGCGAGCTAAGTGTAAAGCAACGGTAGATTTACCTTCATTGGGTACAGAAGAGGTTACCGCAATCACTTTAGCAGGCTTACTTTCACCATTAAATAATAAAGATGTTCTTAAAGTACGTATCGCTTCTGTGAAACGGTTATCGGTATAATAAGGATCATCTTTTTTCTCTGCACTAGATGTGCGGTACTTTGGCAAGACCGCCAGAACAGGTGCTTCATTAAAATTTTCAACTTTACGTCGAGAATTTAATGTATCCATCAAAAGTTCACGCATAATAATAACAATCGAAATAACCGCAAACGATAAAATGAAACTAAGAATCACCATAAGTGCTTTATTCGGCGCAAAATTATTGCGGGGAACAATCGCTTTATCGATAAAGCGAACATAAAAATTAGCTTTATAGTTCCCCATAGCATCAGCTTCTTTCAATCGAACTAAATAATTATTATATAGCTCTTTGTTCGTATCAACTTCCCGCTTCAATTGTGAAAATTTATTCTGCAAGCGACTTAGACGTAAATAATCTACTTTAGCAATCGCTAAGCGATTTTTAGTCGCTTTTACTTTTTCTGATGAGTTAAGGTAATCTTTTTCAATGGAAACAACAATTTCATTAACCAGTTGCACAATACCTTTTTGCAAAGAGTCCAGTTCTGCTTGTACGGCAATTCGTTTGGGGTGCTTAGGGCCATAACGTTTCGATAGCTCAAATATTTTGCGGTTAGCCTTTTCATCGGTACGTCGTAACTGTACTAAGTCACTTTGATTACTAATTTCCTGTAACTCTAATAATTGTGCGGTATTATTACGGCGCTTTTGAATGCTCTGATAAGTAACTTCTAGGTCGTCCTTTTTCTTTTCTGCTTTTATAGCCGTTGAGGTTAGTTCGGTTAACTCAGCACTTACTAGGCCCGAAACACCTAAAATATCAACAATACCTTCTGCTTCCCGATAATCTTGCAGCGCTTGTTCAGAGGTTTCAAGTTTTTTACCTAACTCTTCAAGTTGGTCAACTAGCCACTGCGAGGTTGATTCTTTTGATGCACTATGAATTTCGTCTTGATATTGCAGATAAGTAATACCAATTTGATTAGCGACTTGTTGTGCGAGTTTGGGAGAGTGTGCTACAAAGCTAATTTTGACCAACTCTGTACTTTTAATAGGAGAAATAGTTAAACGACTCTGAAATGCCGAGATCACACTACTGATTGTAGGTTTGTCTTTATTCTTATTCGAGTTAGCAAAATAACTTATTTTGTCATTATACTTTCCACTGTTAAATTCTTCATGTTCAATCAAATTTAGACTAGCGATAACACGCCCAGCAAACTTTCGAGACTTCAATAATTCAAATTGAGTTTGAACTTGTTCTTTACTCGCACTAGATTCATTAAATGCATCATTAATCGACAAGGTATTAGCTGGTTTATTGCTTCCTATCTGTAAAATAGCCGTAGCTTTAAATGAGGGTTTGAGTAAGGAAACGTAAAAAGACACCATTAATGAAATTAATAATGTAAAAGATATAATTTGCCACCGTCGAGTCCAAAGAGGGAGTAAAACCTCTGTTAAAGCGATCTCGTCATTTTCAGCATTAAAATTAATGCTTTGATTTTCGTTCAATTTCCTGCTCTTTTAACATATATAAATTACCCTATTCGAATACGGTTAATCTATTTTTATTTTGATTATTATTATTATTTTTTAAAAAAAGCTTTGTTCTATTTTTAGAATATCATCAGGTTGAACTTCCGTTGTTACATCTCCTTGTATTGTTACTTTTACTCCTTTTACTATACGAGTCACCTTCCATTGAGAAGATGATGCCCTATTTGTTAGCCCACCAGCTATTGCAATGGCTTTATCCAAAGTTAAATCATCCTGATAAGGATAACCACCGGGACGCTTAACCTGACCGTGAATAAAGAACGGTCTATACATAGCTATAGAAACGGAGACTTGAGGGTTGACAATATAATCCCCTAATAAGCCTTTTATTATCGTGCGCTCTAGTTGTTTAGTCGATAAACCAATAACTTGTATATCATCTAAAAATGGAAATGATATAAAACCAGATTTGTCAATTTTCACATCAGTGGTTAAATCAGCTTCACCGTAAACCACAATATGTATTTTATCTCCAGGACCAAGTAAGTAATCACTTGCCCCACAGGAGGCGCCACAGAACATTAAAACTAGCGAAAAAAACCAAACTTGCATACTTTTTACCCAGTGTTAAATGATAACATTAAAGCCTAGTGATAAGCTATTACCCTGATAATATAGCTTGTTCACACTCGACTCGAGCTCATTAAAAGTAAAACCGACAAAGACTGTTAACCAATCATTCCTTTGATAATTCAACTTTATTTCTGAATAAAAATAATCTTCGCTATTCGTTTTATTTAAGTAAACTATTTCTTCATGTTTAAAACCAATAGCAGCAGAAGCCTGAAAGTAATCAGTAAATTGATTAGAGATTTTTAAACTGCTGCTATCTACAACTCGGTAACTATCGGCAATTCGATTTGCCGTTTCATAATTCCGCTGTGTGTTTATGTTTATTTTCATAAAAGGTGTTGGTTGCCAATTAACATCAATTCGCCACTTAACCCTATGATCACTAGTGCGCAATTTGTCTTCAAAAGTTAGCTCTTGGTAACCGACTAATGCTTGCAGTTGAGTAATTGCCGTTGATTGCCATTTCATCCCGACTAATAGCGCATATACATCTTTATTTAACTGACTATTATGTTGAAAATTCGACTGAGTGTAAGCAAGATCAGTGGCAAAATAGGTCTTTCCTGATAATAAGTAATCAAAACTTATTATTGCTTCGTTATCTGTCCGATCAAGTATTTGGCTTTGAGCACGTCGAGTTTTATAACGAAAATTTTCTTGACCGATTGACAGTTTTAATTTGGCCACTGAGTCAATTTGCCCATATAAATAACCAACATTTGCAGCAAGTGTTTCTTTCTCATCTCCGGTTGTTAGCGATTTTGCATCACCTAAAGATAATCCCGTACCTCTGTATTCATACTCTTCATGCCAATTAACATTAACGAAAAATGTTTTATTATTGTCGAGTTTATAAAAGTATTTGGGATTAATAAGAAAGTTGTTGTGATTGTCCTCTTCAAATTCACTAAATTGATAACGACTTAAATTTGTGTCTAATTGCAGTAAATGGCGAGACAATTGCGTTTGAATAAAAATAGATGGCTCAATTTTTATATAGTTAGTGCTCTCTTCATCATGTTTTTTAGCAAGAAAATTACTTATCTGACCATATTTTGATGATAGCTTGGCGGTAAATTGATTACCACTTTCTAGGGCAAAATCCGTTTGTGCTTTTATAGTAAAAGAAGTCGATATAACAAAACAAAAAGCAGCTAAAGTAACAAATAAAAAACGAAATATGACCATTGAAATTCTTAAGCCTGCAAACAAATGGGAACACAACTAACAATATGCCCTAAAAGTAAAGAATATGAAACAATATTGTTACAAAAGTGCAATATGGGGAAGCATAACATAATCACAACATTAGATTATTGTACATATAAGCAAACACAAAAAAAATTACAACTTGCGCAAAAACAAAAAATACCGCTTAAAAAAGCGGCATTTTTATCAAACAAAACAAAACAAAACTAACTTACAGCTTTAGTAACTTTTTTAAGTGTTGCAACTATTGTTAGGTTTGCAACGCTCTTTTTAGCGATATCGAATTATAAAAACAAGACTACCACAGCCCTCATCTATATCTGTTTGATCAATACCTTAGATTTACGCTGAAAGTTATACATCTGTTTTTTTCCTTCAGGTAAATCTTCCATTGAACTCTCAATAAAACCTTGTTCACGAAACCAATGACCACTAACTGTAGTCAGTACAAATAAAGAAGATAAATGTTGCTCGTTCGCTCTAACTTCTAGTGCATTCATCAAGCGTTCACCTCTATTACCATTTCGATAGTCAGGATGAATAGCGACACAAGCGATCTCCCCTGAACTTGCTTCTTGATAAGGATACAAAGCGGCGCAAGCGATAATAACATCTTCTTTTTTGAGTACAGTGAAGCGATCAATTTCAACTTCTAGCAATTCACGAGAGCGTTTTACTAAAATACCTTCATCTTCTAAAGGTGCAATTAGCTCTAAAATACCACCGACATCATCAATACTTGCCGTACAAACTTGCTCTTTATGATCTTTGGCGATCAAAGTACCTGCACCATCACGCGTAAATAACTCTTGTAATAAAGCACTATCGCTCTGGTAGCTTACGCAATGACAACGCTCGACCCCATCCTCTGAGCTTTGAATAATTGCTCTTAATAATAATTGACGCACATGGCAATCTTTATCATCCAATAACGTTTTTACACTGCGTACACTACAACTACGAATTAGCTCCCCTGAATCATCAATTAAACCATCTTCTTGAGTAAAGGTAATTAATTTATCGGCTTTAAGGGCTAACGCTGTTTTAGTGGCAACATCTTCAAGTGCTAAATTAAAGACTTCTCCGGTTGAGGAGTATCCAATCGGTGAAAGTACAACTATCGAACCGTAATCTAGTTGAGTTTGAATCCCCACAGCGTCAATTTTTCTTACGCTACCTGTGTATTTAAAATCAACGCCTTCACGTACACCAATCGGTTTAGCAATCACAAAATTTCCCGTGCTAACTCGAATTTGAGAGCCATGCATAGGAGAGTTAACTAACCCCATAGTAAGCAAAGCCTCAATATGTAATCGCATTGACCCCGTAGCATCCTTTACAGCTATCAATGTTTCAGCATCTGTTACCCTAATATTATTCTGAATATTACGGGTAATATTACGTTGTTCCATGCGCTCTTCAATTTGTGGACGCGCGCCATGAACTAAAACTAATTTAACCCCTAAACTTTGCAACAAAGCAATATCATGAATAATGTTAGCAAAATTTGGGTGAAGTACAGCTTCCCCCCCAAACATAAGTACCACCGTTTTTCCACGATGGGCATTAATATAAGGTGCTGCGTTTCTAAACCATTTTACGTAATTTTGTTCGTTATTATTCATGCTATCCATTTTCAAATTCTGACTAGGTTATTACTTGCTTTGACCAACAATATATTCCATCGCCACTTCATCAGCAGGATCTTTATGAGGGCTTGGTTCGCTGTCTTCAATAATGTTATCAGCTAAAGAACTCTTATCAATTAAGTTAAAGCCAAGCTGGGTAAAGTACTGAGGAATATACGTTAAAACAATAATTTGTTCTAATTCCATTTGATGAGCAAACTCTAACAAGTATTGAACAAGAGCTTCACCTTGCCCTTGTTTCTGGGCACTACCCTCTACGACAACAGAGCGTATTTCAGCTAAACCTGTTTGATATATGTAAAGCGATGCAGTACCGACAACGTTACCGTCAAGTTCAGCGACAACAAAATTCTGAATATCATGAATGATATTGTCACGAGTACGAGGTAAAATTTCACCTTTATCCGCCCAGAAAGTGGTCAATTGAAAAATACTGTCAACATCAGACATTCTTGCTCGACGAACTGACATAGCAGCGGCACGTTGTGCATTTAAACGTTGTTTAACTTGCTTTAGCGCAACTTGAATTCTTTGCTTACCTGGCGCGCCTACAACTTGTTCATTTAAAATAGTTTCATTGCCCGACTGTGTCGTTGCCAGCGCTTTTTCAACTTGTGAACGAGAAGTGCCACCTAATGCTTCACGCTTGTTTAGCGTTGATTCAATTGAAAGATGCTGATAAACATCTTGTTCAATTTTATCACTGAATTCTTGTAATTGACTGATGGTTAAATCTTCTAAAGGAACACCTTTATCGATAGCGGCTAATACGACTTCACCAACAATATGATGTGCTTCACGAAACGGAATGTTTTTACCCACTAAGTAGTCGGCAAGTTCAGTTGAGTTCGCATATCCTTGCTGTGCGGCGGCAAGTGTACGAGAACGATTTACTTTCAAACCGTCAGCAACAAGAACGGCCATTTCCATGCATTCTTGCCAAGTATCTAGCGCATCAAAAAGACCTTCTTTGTCTTCTTGCATATCTTTGTTATAGGCAAGCGCAAGTGCTTTCATTGTCGTTAACATACCTGTTAACGAACCAAAAACACGCCCTGCTTTACCACGAATTAATTCACAGGCATCAGGATTTTTCTTTTGTGGCATTAACGATGAGCCAGAGCTAACTAAGTCGCTCATTTCAACAAAACCAGCTTCTCCTGAATTGTAGAAAATTAAATCTTCTGCAAAACGCGATAAATGCATCATTGATATACTTGCTGAAGCAAGTAGCTCAATCACATGATCTCTATCTGAAACGGCATCTAAACTGTTTAATGTTGCGGTTCTGAATCCTAATTGGTCCGCTAATTTATTTCTATCTATCGGGTATGCTGTGCCCGCTAAAGCACCTGAACCTAACGGCGAAACATCTAAACGGTATAACGCATCTTTTAAACGGCCAATATCGCGGTTAAACATTTCAACATACGCTAAACACCAGTGACCAAACGTGATCGGTTGAGCACGTTGTAAATGGGTATAACCAGGTAATACCGTATCTTTTTCACGCTCAGCCAAATTCATCATGGCGTGTTGTAAGTTTACGAGGGCAAATAATAATTCGCCTCCCGTCTCTTTACACCAAAGCTTTAAATCTGTCGCAACTTGGTCATTTCGACTACGGCCCGTATGAAGCTTCTTCCCTAAATCACCGGTTTTTTCGATTAATGCAATCTCAACCCAGCTGTGAAT
>Ga0209396_1006840_pt1 | contig 10334 bp, 8 predicted proteins | sample GOMGulsemesocosm_6_FD_184638 | JGI IMG/M metagenome (GOLD analysis project Ga0209396, IMG submission 184638) | Methane-oxidizing microbial communities from mesocosms in the Gulf of Mexico - GOM8C Gulf of Mexico (SPAdes) (version 2) | ecosystem: Environmental > Aquatic > Marine > Cold seeps... | reverse complement strand
GATTCGCCTGAATGGCCTGCATATAGACTGTAGGGGCATAAGAGGGGTCTGCTTTATCATTAACCACATCAACCACTTCTATATCCGGGTATTTCTCCTTAAATACAGCTTTGTAGCCCTCGACACGCTCTAAGGTTGAAGGGGCCGGGAAGGTACCTAATATCACTTTGCCTTTGCCACCGATCGCTTGCGCTAATAACTCACCACCCACTTTACCGGCTTCAAAACCATTAATGCCAAAAAAGGTAGAGCGCACACTCTCTGGAGCATCACCGACACAAGTAGTCACTGGAATACCCGCCTCTACAGCGCGTTGAATACCGGGGGCAAGCGCCGCAGGATCACCCGGGAAAATCAATATGCCGGCGGGCCTGCGAGCGATAATCTCATCTAATTGTCGCGCCTGAGCCGCAGTATCAAAATCGAGCGGACCGGTAAAGGTGGTCTTGATATCCAGTAATTTTTCTAGCTCTTTCAAAGCCGCTCGATGATCACCCCAAAAAGGAACTTGAGTAACAATCGATAGGAATACATATTCCTTGCCACGTCCCTTTGCCATGGCTGATGCAGACAGCTGTGGCAGCGCCATACCTGCAAGCCCTAGTCCCGCTGATGCCGCCAAAAACCCTCTTCTACTTGTTGTTAGTGTTGTCATGTAAACTCTCCTTAGGATTGAGATCGATTAAAAATTCTTTTTAAGTCTCTTCGCGACTTACCAACATGTCTATCGCTACTGCGATAGCAAGTACTGTCCCTGTTGTAATCACCTGCCGGTCAATAGCAACTGCCAGTATCGTCATTGAGTTATTGATGTTAGTTTTATCAGCTAAACGCTGCTTAGGATTGAGATTGATTAGCCTCACATTGCTAGGCAACTTTGCGACGAACCAGCATGTCTATCGCTACCGCGCTAACCAGTACTGTCCCTGTCACAATTACCTGCCAGTAAATAGACACGGCCAGCATCGTCATTGAGTTATTGATGAGAGCGACAAACACCACCCCGAGAAACGCCCCCATAATAGTGCCTTCACCACCGCGCAGTGACGCGCCACCAATTACCGCAGCCGCCAGTACTTGCAGCTCTAATGCGCTACCAGCAGTCGGTGTACCGCTCATCAGTCTAGAGGCGAGTAACACCCCCGCTAGTGCCGCTAATGTACCGGTAATAACGTAGCCAATAATTCTCACTTTATTCACCGCAATACCTGACAGTAAAGCCGCTTTTTCGTTAGCCCCAATGAAATATACTTGACGGAAAAAACGGCTGTGACGCATGGCGAGATCAAAGCAAATGATTAATACCAGAAAAACAATCACTAAGGCTGGGATACCCGCCACTGAAGCCTTGCCTATAAAACCGAACTCTTTAGGTAGATTGCTAATGGAGTAACCCTCGGTCAGCACCAGCGCAAAACCACGGGCTATCGACATAGTGCCAAGGGTGGCTACTAGAGGATTAATCCCGACACGAGTGATTAGAAGCCCATTAATAAGCCCGGCCACAGCGCCTAAAACTAATCCGAGACCGACAGCAAGGGGTATTGGAACACCTGCGACCAGCAGTAAAGCAACGACTGTACTAGACAGCGCCATGACTGATCCTACCGATAAATCAAAACCTCCAGAGGCTAACAATATTGCCATGCCTATCACTATAATCGCCGTCGGCATCATACCTACCGCGACTGCGCGAAAGTTGCCAACACTCAAAAAATAAGGACTGACAACTGACATAGTGACAACAATTGCCAAGATCAAAATCAGCAGCGTAGTCTCCCGTGTTTTAAGAATATTGCGCAGCAGTCTAACGACTATAGAAGGGTTTACTGAAGCATTCTCAGCGGTAAAGCTTGGCATTGATTTTGTAGAACTCACGACACTGTACTCCTACTAGTAAGTATTTTTGTTGGCTGCTTTGCCTGCAGGCCTGAGGCGGCAAGCTTAAGAATTTTTTCTTCACTGGCATCACATGCCTGAATTTCACCGGCGATCTCTCCATCACGAACCACAATAATTCGATCAACTAAAGTGGCCAGCTCAGAAAAATCAGAAGAGACAACGACAATAGCCATCCCGTTATTAGCTCGTTTTCTTAACTCTCGGTGAATTTGGAATTTAGCGCCAATGTCTACCCCCTTAGTAGGTTCATCAATCACTAGAATCTTGGGATCGCGCTCCAGCCATTTTGCCAGCATCACTTTTTGTTGGTTGCCACCCGATAATGAGCGCATTGGAATATCATGGCTGTCAGTCTTTATCGAAAAGTCTGCTATTGCCTGTGCCGCAGTTTTTGCCGCTGACGCTTTACTGAGAACCCCATGTTTTGTATGTTTCTCCAGACTCGCCGCAATTAAGTTATCGCACACAGAGAAATCGAGAAACAATCCCTCGGTTTTTCGCTCTTGCGGCACATAACCGACTCCTGCCTGTATGGCTTCTAATAACGAGCAAAAGTGAACAGGCCTGTTATTAATGCGCATCTCACCGCTCCACCCTTGTACAAGGCCTGCTATTGTTTTTGCAATCAGACTCCGTCGAGATCCCATTAATCCGGCGATACCAATAATTTCAGCACTGTGCAGGCAAAACGATATGTCTTTAAACTCTCCTGTAAGCGTTAAGTTTTGAGCCTCTAACACCACTGAGCCATGCACATTGTTGGTGGAATCTTTTGAGAGAGGGACCTCACCACCAATCATGTCGCTGACTATCTGGCCGGCATAGGTGTGAGCCACCTGGTAAGTGTTAATCTGACGACCATCTCTCAATGTGGTGATACGATCACAAATACTAAAAATTTCTGACATGTGATGACTGATATAGATAATCCCAATGCCTTTTTTGGCCAGCTTCTTTAGCACCAAAAACAGCGACTCTACTTCATCTGGGGTGAGTGCCGATGTAGGCTCATCTAGCAGTAGGATTTTTGATTTTAAGGACAGCGCTTTGGCAATTTCCACTATCTGACGCATGCTAATCGATAGGTTATCAACATTTTGCATAACATCGATATCAACGCCAAAATCCGCCAGTAATGCTTCAGCTTGCTTTTTAAGCGTCGCTCGATCAATCACTCCAAAGCGTGCCGGTGTGTGTCCTGCAAATATATTTTCGGCAACCGACACGCCCCCTGCGAGGCTTAACTCTTGAAAAACACAGCTTACACCGAGTGCTTTGGCATGTGCAGGACTCTCGATTGTGACGGGTTTACCTTCTATGCAAACCTCTCCTGCATCGGGCTGCAACAGCCCATACATCAATCCCAAGCTAGTCGATTTACCCGCCCCATTTTCCCCCACTAGCGAGTGAATTTCTCCGGGATATAACTCAAAACTTACATCCCTAAGGACTTTATTTGGACCAAAATTCTTACTGACATTACGCAGTTCAATCAGTGCATTACTCGATTCAGGCATAAATAATCCTCTATATCCAAATAGCTTTAACCGCTTTGTCAGCTAAATCCATTTTGCTATGGCACAATCACTATGAACATTGGCCTAGCGCTTTAAAACAGAATTAGTTTTCATAAAGATTTATTGCTATTATTATTTTTAACTAACATCTGATATATCAGATAGCAGAAACTAGATTATCGATCATGTATGCAACAGGCAAATAATTTTATGTAATCAAAATGATAATTTTTTGTTATGCACAAAAGAGACTAAATGGCTGGATACACATGTTGTTTGACACAGAATTGAAATAGATTTTATAGACTAGCAATGAAAGAGTGTTCCATCTTTAAGAAGGTGCCGCAAAACGTCGCGAGCGAAAATAAGGCAAGCAAGAATCTGCGAAATAGTGTAGTCAAGGCGCTTATGTTTATGGGTATTACTCATGCAAATGAGCATAAAGGTCCGATTTTTGTTAGTCTTTCACGCCTTAATTTCATCAAATAACCACTGCCTGAAAAGCTGTACTCTCTGCAGCTTCGCTTTAGCTGGTGAATAGACGAGGTAGAAAGAAAAATTCAGCGCGATGTCTGTATCTTCAAATAGATTAACCAATTGTCCCGATGCTATTTCATCACTAACGATGACATCTCCAACCAGCGCCACCCCCTGTCCGCGAATAGCGGCTTGCACCAACAGACTGTGTTGTGAAAAATATAAGCCGTGATTGGCATCAATGCTCTCGACCCCAACAGTGGCGAACCAGATATCCCAGTCTATATGGGTATTGTCACTGACAAAAAAGTCACCTTGGGCGTGCAGCAAAGTAAAGTTTTTTAAATCTTCAGGGGTTTGTAATTGATACTCGCCTTGTAATAGTGCTGGGTTACACACTGCGATAAGGTTTTGTGAAAACAAATACTCAGCTTCCAAACCCGGGTATTGCCCAGTGCCAAAACGAATCGCGATATCGATATCATCATTGACCAAATCTGCCAATGTATTCCTCGCATCAATACGCACATCAATCTCGGGATGTCGTGTTTGAAACTTACCCAGACGCGGTAACAGCCAGTAAGAAGTCAGTGCCGGTGGAGTGGTAATCGTCAGCGGCCTGTCATTGCTTTGCTGGCGAATCAGGTCGATCCCATTTGATAGATTATCTAAGCCTTCGCTGAGTAACGGCAGGCAGATTTGTGCTTCATCTGTTAATAAAATCATCCTGTTCTTACGTTTGAATAACATCACATTGAGATAATCCTCCAACACTTTAACTTGTTGACTGACTGCACCGGGGGTGACATTTAGCTCATCTGCCGCTTTGCTGAAACTTAAATGACGAGCCACTGCTTCAAATGCTCGGATCGAATTAAGGGGGGGTAGCCGACGTTTTGCCATAATTTCAAAACCAATTTCACAATAGAATATCTAAACCCTATTTTAGATCTAATCGTTTGTCAAACGCCTAGCTTTCGCTGAATATGCTGTTACGGAGAGACATTAATCACCGCGCCAGTAGCTATTAACGAAGGGGTATACGAGATGAAAGGCATTGATCGCGAGCAAGAGCAAAAATTCACTGCGCAACTTAACCAATTACCAAGCTTTATCGGCATGCCAATAAGGCATGGTTATAAACCGACACTTTCACAGATTCGTGAACACGATAGACGAATATTGGAAAATCAGGCACTGGGATTTAAGTCCGACAAATACAGCGAGCGGAGTCGATTAATGAGCAAATTAGCGAATATGCATGCAAAGCTGTTTGAGCAAGTTCAGGGGGCTGCTAGCCAAAGGCTTGGATGAAAAATAGCGTACTTTATCATCGCTAGCAACAGCTCTACAATCTTCTCCAAACGAGTGATTTATTCAATCGAGAGTAGAGCTTTTGCTTTAAAAAAAAGCGCAACTAAAACAGAATAAATAGCGCTATTTAAAGCTGTAGCCGTACTTTTGATAGATATCATCCATCACCTTTTCATTTCTCATATTCACCAAAGTCTCATTGACGGTGTTGATGAGTGTTTGTTTTTGTGTGACATCTGCCTTTTTGGAAATGACTACATGAATACCGACAGTCGGTCTTAGCAGATGCGGTAATTTGACAATCTTTTCAGACAGTCCTTGTTTATCAATGGCATGCTGTAACGAAGCGGTTGGCCCTGCAATTAACTTAGTTCTGCCATAATTTAAAAATTCTACCAGAGACGAGTAATCAGCTATTTCATAAGTATTAATTTTTTCTTCACCAACCGCTTGCTGGAACGCTTTACCATTGGGAATTCCCCTCACCACGCCAATCGTTTTTCCATGCAGGTCGATTAAATTATCAAACACAAATTCATTGCCTTTTAATACAAATATGTTCCAGTTGGCCCAGCCTATTGGCTCGTCCAAGTAAAATGCTACTTTCTCACGTGCAACCTTTCTACTCAACCCAAACGCGCCATCTGCCAAACCCTTTTCTAACAGCATCTGTACTCGCTTTGCAGGATAAGCAGTGGTTTTTATTTCGATACCTGTCCGCCTTGATACTTCAGTGATAATGTCAAATAAAGGCCCGACAAACTCACCATTTTCCCGCCATTTATAAGGGACTGAATTGGTATTGTTATAGACAAACTTTAAACTCTCAACTGCTGCTGACTGAGCTTGAACAGTTACACCCATCAAGCTCACCCAGCTAATTAACACTCTCACTAATTGTCTTTTCAGCACTTTACACGCCCCTCATTCATCTGGATTACAACCACAGTAAACGCCCGTGGGAAAAGTATAGGATAGACGCGTAAATAATCCAGTTTGCTGATTTAGGTTTTCCTCCACAGTTCCCCTGCAAACTTATGAATACTTTCTACCTGTTATAAGAAGAAACTCTTTTGATTCGGTTTAAAGCGCTATCTTAGAGGAAGTGCTACTTGTTTAACTACAGCTCACTTTACTAGCCCAAACGGACTAAAACCACTGCAAATCAAGTCCAATTTGTTACTTTTTCAAGCGCTATATAGCCCCCTATCTCTTTGAATTATCACTATTATGCTTTTATTCAAGCGCGCTCAATTGCGTCAACTATTTAGCAATCCCTGCAATCATAAAGTATGAGAATTTTAATATGGATGAACAGCAAACAGCACCTATTGGATTTGGCACACAAATACGCAAGTCGCCCTATTTTGATGCAACCGTGCGCTGGGGAGCCACCGCGTTCTCAGTATACAACCACATGTACATCCCCAGAGATTTTGGCGACCCCACTGAAAATTTCTGGAATTTAGTCAACGATGCCATCTTATGTGATGTCGCTGTGGAACGTCAGGTAGAAATCAGCGGCCCGGATGCAGCCAAATTCACCCAACTACTGACCCCGCGTGACCTTTCAAATTTCGCCGTCGGTCAGTGCAAATATATTTTAATGACCAATGCCCAGGGGGGGATTTTAAACGACCCAATTTTACTGCGCTTAGCGCAAAACCGCTTTTGGATATCGCTTGCTGACAGTGATATTTTACTCTGGGCGCAAGGCGTTGCGATTAATTCTGGGCTGGATGTACATATCCATGAACCCGATGTTTCGCCGCTGCAATTGCAGGGGCCAAAATCGGGCAAAGTGATGCAGACGCTATTTGGCGAGAGCATTAATGAGCTCAAATACTTCTGGTTGCGTGAATTCGATCTCGATGGGATTCCTGTGATTGTCTCCCGTACCGGATGGTCAAGCGAACTGGGGTATGAAATTTACTTGCAAGATGGCAGCAAAGGCGATCAATTGTGGGAAAAAATAATGGCTGCAGGTGCTGCCTTTAACTTAAAGCCCGGCCACACTTCCACTATTCGTCGTATCGAGGGCGGTATGCTTTCCTATCACGCGGATATGGACATTAATACTAACCCTTATGAGCTAGGTTTAGACAGGTTAGTTGCACTTGATAATGATACGGATTTTATCGGTAAAGCAGCACTTACCAAGATTCGCAAAAACGGTGTTTCACGTCGTCAAGTGGGTTTGGAAATCGCAGGTCCCGCACTGATAGGCTCCAACACCACTTTCTGGTCTCTGAGCATTGCGGGTAAAAGCGTTGGCTATGTTAGCTCAGCCGTATTCTCACCACGCTTGGAGAAGAATATCGCTTTAGCCATGGTAGATATAGAGTACTCACAACTAGGTCAGCGCTTTGAGCTTGAAACTGACAGTGCCAATACGACTGCTTGCGTGGTCGACAAACCTTTTTTTGATCCCAACAAAAAAATTGCTGCCAGCTAATCTGTCAAAAACTGCTCCCTAAATTAAGCCATAAGGCTCACTTGCGTGCGCCTTATGGCTTTTTCAAATACTTTTAATATCCTCAAGCAAAAACATGCCTTAGCAGGAGTGATCAATGGCGTTATTCCCCTTTCAAAAAAAAGCGCAACAGCCCTATGATGTGGCGTCGACAGCGACCACAGTGGCAAATTTTTTAGATGACTTTTCAATCGAAGTAATGCCTCGCACGGCTGATAAAATCAGCAGTTTCAAAGGGCTATTACCACCGGCTAGCCGTATTTATCTTGCGCATATTGAGGGAACGCCTTTTCCAGCAATGCTTGCCACTGCGCGTCGAATTGCAGCACAAGGCTTTCAAGTTATGCCGCATTTTCCCGCGCGTATGGTGCAAGATAAGAAACAACTAGCACAGTGGATTAAACAGTATCAGGGGGAGGCCAATGTTAAACAAGCGCTACTGCTAGCAGGTGGACCTAAGCATGCGGCTGGCGATTTTGAAAACTCAATGCAATTAATTGAAACCGGGTTATTTGCAGAGTTTGAGCGCTTGCACTTTGCAGGTCACCCTGAGGGAAATCGCGATATAAGCCCTGACGGATCCGATCAAATGCTAATGCAAGCTCTTCAATGGAAACAGGCTTTTAATGAGCGTACTGATGCGCAAGTGGCACTGACCACACAATTTTGCTTTGACTCCACAGCACTGATCAACTGGGCAGAACGCCTTGCAGATGAAGCCATTGAACTACCGCTACATATTGGCGTTGCAGGCCCTGCCAAAATTCACACTTTAATCAAATACGCCATTGCCTGCGGGGTTGGGCCCAGCATGAAAGTGCTGCAAAGGCGTACCAAAGATGTCACTAAACTACTGCTCCCCTACCAACCCACTGAGTTGTTAAGGGAGTTGGCAGAGCATAAAGTTAACAGCCCCCACTCAGCCATAAAACAAGTGCATTTCTTTCCTTTAGGCGGAATCCAAAAAAATGCAGATTGGGCCTGTGAGGCTCAAAGCCATCGCTGAAACCTGTTGATACTCTGGTGATGCATGCAGTGGCTGCTTAAGAATAGTCAGGCATGGCTAGGCAAGGCTTGATTCTCTGCCCTGCTATTGCCTCGCTCGATTCACAATGATCATCCTAACATCGCCAGCTCTGCGCTTATGCTATCACGGAACAGGTGGCAACCCTGTCTTGTAAAATTGAAGGGGTGATAATAACAGGAGTTGTTAGCGAAGTTGGAACCTTGCCGCATCCAACGCTTTTTTTAATACCTCTTCAGCACTGGGGTGATATATCGGCATTTCCAGCAGTTGCGCTGCGCTCATCTTGTGGGTAATCGCCAATGCCAGTAAATGCGCTAAATGTTCTGCTTGATGACCCAGTAATTCCGCCCCTAATATTTCACCGCTGTGGGCATCTAGATAAACCTGGATGCGCCCTTTAGTCTTTTGCCAAACTTCATGCCTAGGGCTGTTAAACGGAACATCGCCGATAACGATGTCACGCCCTTTTAATTCTTTATAGCTGCACCCTACCATCGCCATTTGCGGGTCCGTAAAGTAGATACCTAACGGCGTTTTTCTACGCGCAATTTTGCTGTTAGGGTAAGATAATGCACTCTCCCCGGCAATTCGCCCCTCATCATAAGCTTCGTGCCACAGCGGTTTTTCGCCAGTGGCGTCTCCCGCGATATAAACGGATGAATTTGCGCACTGCATCGTTTGCGGGTGATGTATTGGCACACCTTTGCTGTCTGTCTCTAGGTTAGTGTTTTGCAGCTCCAGGCGATCAACATTGGACACCCTTCCCGCCGCGACTAACAGCGCGTCAAATTTGCGAGTGATCACTTGCCCATCAACTTGCCTAAAACGTATCACGGCCCGATCATTTTCCAGCCAAGTCTCGATAATCTCCCCACAGGCTAAAATATCCAATTCTTCACTTAAACACTGATAGGTTTCAGCTTGTAACGCGGGGTGAGTTAAGTCGCCAATTTTGCCACTGCGCCCGTACAAAGTAGTGCTTACCCCTAAGCGGTGTAGTGATTGGCCTAACTCTAAGGCAATCACTCCCAAACCAATCACCGCAATAGAGCGCGGTAAAGTGGCTAACTCAAATATAGTATCACTGGTCAGTATTTTGCTATTAACCGCTGCGAGCTGCTGGGGAATAAAGGGTCGGGTGCCGCAGGCGATAATAATTTTCTCTGCCTCTACCAGTAAATCATCACCCACTTGAATTTCATGGTCTGAGCGAAACTTTGCCAGCCCTTGCAGCTTGAATTTATCGCCAATACTGTCGATTTGCCTGAGCACATTACCGACAAATTTTTTGTCTCTGGTCTGCCTTAAACGGTTGAGAACTTGCCGGCCATCCACCGTATATTCAGCATTCACTCCAAAGTGCTGCCCGCGACTAGCTTCGTGGGCGTGATCAGCAGCGGTAATCAGCATTTTGCTTGGCATACAGCCTACTCGCGCGCAAGTGGTCCCATAGGGGCCGTGTTGAATCATGACAAAGTTATCTGTGTGGCGCTTAATGCGCGAATATGCCCCTAGCCCCGCAGTTCCCGAGCCAATAATGGCGTATTCCACCTTTTTTATTTTCATCTTTACCCTCTACTTGCAACCGACGACAGGCATTGCTGCGCGGTCAGACTCATTGGCA
>Ga0209396_1006839_pt1 | contig 10334 bp, 10 predicted proteins | sample GOMGulsemesocosm_6_FD_184638 | JGI IMG/M metagenome (GOLD analysis project Ga0209396, IMG submission 184638) | Methane-oxidizing microbial communities from mesocosms in the Gulf of Mexico - GOM8C Gulf of Mexico (SPAdes) (version 2) | ecosystem: Environmental > Aquatic > Marine > Cold seeps... | reverse complement strand
AACCTTGTACTCATAATGTTCCTTAATGCTGTTGGATTTATAATGCCGAGTTGCACCTGTAAACTAAAGAGCTTATATAGTCAGTAAGCTAATCAACCTCATTCAAACCTTGTTAACCAAATATTCGAACTTGAACTTTCAACTAGCTCCCGTTGTAAAACCTTGTGGTCAAATGAAATAGAAAAAGACAATGGAGTCTTTAATTCAAACTTGGTCAGTAAACTGTCATCTGCTGTTTCTACATCCAGCTGCTGTAAATCGCCCTGCTTTATATAATACAGTTTTTGATCTCTTAATTGCCATTTGTTCCAAGCTGAAACTTTATGATTTGGCAATAATAGTTGTTCGCTACCCGTTAACCGGTCTAACGAAAATATGCCTGTTGAATTATATTTAGTAATATAAGCGATGTCTTTATTATTAGAAAATTGAACACTATAACCTCCCTTAGTAGTCACTTGTATCAGCTCTCGGGTCTGTAAATTCATTTGCCATATTTGCCATTGACCACTTTTATTTGAGCTAAAGGCAATGTTATTGCTATCAATAAAATGCACATAATGAATGCTCTCTTCATCTGCGAGTAATAAACGCCACTGTTGTTTGTTAACATCGTACAGGTAAAGCTGTTGATTAATGCCCGCGAGTAAGAAGTCGTCACTGCTAGACCAGTCTACATTGGCAACAACACTAATCTTCTCTGGAAAACGAGTATTGAATGCAGTCTCCTGCTCTGGCTTTATCATAATGGCATGTTCACCACTGTCAGTAGAAATGTAGGCAATCTGTTTTGTTAAATTAGCAAACTGCATTTGGTAATTGATAAAGCTAGAATTTGTCACCGCCTGCTTTTTCATAGTGCTATCAACATCCAGCGGATATTGATAGATATTGGCGACGACTTTACCTTTATCAAAAATTATTTGATCTGTCGCTGCATGTGCTTTGGCAAAGCCAATATTGCTATTAACGATTAGCTCTGAGGTTTGTTGAGTCGTAACATCATATGACTGTAACCTAACACCATCAGCCAGTAAGAGTTTATTCTCACTTAACCAAGATATTTGAGAGTTGGCTGAAAAAGTAGCTCCTAACACTATTTTATTAACTTGCTCATTTAATGAAATCAACTTCAATAGTGCCTGATGTTTGTCTCGGTACTCTAGTACGGCAAGACGATTTCCTGAGGGAGATAAAGCTAAAGTAAAGTCACCATGCTCGGCGGTATTATCAGTAAAAGAGAGTTGCTGTAAACTTTTAGTATCTAACTGATAAGCATAAATATTAAATGCATCAGTAATGCTACGACGATAGTTAAAATATACGGTATTATTTTTTTGCTTATAACTTAAATTGGTAATCGCGCGCTTTGCACAATCAAATACTTTTTCGACCAACTTAGTGAACAAATTAATTTTAACAATTTCACATTCTCTTTCATCTAAATTATTAAACCTAGAGGCAAGCACATCATCATTACCTGCAAAAATAACATAAGTGTAATAGTTACCATCAAGGGTTAACCTTTCTGCTGGTTCTCCTTTCTTTTGTATTAAAACTTGCACTAGATCATTGGCATTTTCTTTATATAAAAAAACTAAGTCTTGTCCTGATGGCGATAACTCTCCTTTAAAGGAAGTACCTTTTAAGGCCGTTAATGGTTTTTCAACAGACAAGATCAGAGGATTATTATTAACGTTATTGGACCAGCTCCAATATGAATAAATAACAAGAATAAAGGTAAAAGAAAGGAGAAACGGCTTTAAAAGTCCTTTCTTATGACTAAAGATATTACTAAATATATTGTTAAACATTACTGATTTAGTTGTTAACTCAGCAGTTGCCATTGAGGGGTCTTCTGATAACGTTGGTTTATCTGAACTTTCACTTGGTTTATTCTTGAGAACGTCATTTACCGCAGGGTCGATTGATAAAGATACTTCTTCATCTTCAACCAACACTTCACTGTCAAATAAGTAACCAACTTTACTTACCGTAACAATAAGTCTTGGCTTAGCGACCTCTTCTTCAATTACCTTTCTTAGTTCACTGATCGCACGATTAATAGCAGCATAGCTGACAATTCTATCTTGCCAAACATCTGTGATTAACTGTTCCCTTGAAATAGCCTGATTTGGCCTCTGACAAAAATACCATAACAACTCGAGCACTTTTGGCTCTAGCTTAAACGCGCTACCCCCCTTACTTAGCACCCTAGATTTAACATCTAAGCTAAAGCCATTAAATACATACTTCATAAACAACTAACACCATGTTCCAAAAGAAAATTATGAAAACATTACCATTTCATTATCATTTGTATATTGCCATTTAAAGGCTTTATTCTCAAGCTAGCACTACATTTACTTTGTCAGGCTAACCCAATGAAAGAAATAAATAAAATACATATGAAATTACCTTATCCCTCCGTAAATAGGGCATTACTTTTTACCTTTATAAGCACACTTCTTTCTGCATGTGGTGATGATTCATCAGCAGATAATATCACTAAAGAGCAACAACAATGTTTTGGAATTGAGTTAAATGAACAGACAAGCTGTTTAACATTAACAGCGCGAAAAGCTATCGTGTACAAAAATAACAATGAGACAAAAGATGGGGTAGCATTATTTCTTCATGGTGCGCCAGGCTCACCTGATAAGGTAATGGGAATATTTGACGCACAAATGGTCGCTAGCAAACATAACCTTGTCGCTGTAAGTCCTGAAGGGATAACTGAGGATTGGGGCTGGTTAAGCTTGAACAGTGGTTCACCAGAAAATAATGCTGATGTAGATTACTTGACTGAATTAATCACCAAAGTGAGAGCTGAGCATAATGTAAACTCAGATAGGTTATATATTTTTGGTTACTCTGCGGGTGGTTTTATGGCTTATACCTTAGCGTGTGAAATTCCTGAACAAATAACAGCAGTTGTTTCATTAGCCGGACAGTTTAGAGGTGATTTAAGTACTTGTGATAATAATACCCCTGTTAAGATTCATCACTTGCACAGTACCACTGATGAAGAAGTATCATTTAATGGCAGACCCTATGGTAAATTAAAATCAGTTGGAGATACTATTGAGCTCTGGCGTGAAAAAAATGGCTGTGATGGTGAAACGAGTAAGCTAGAACAAGTTAGTGTTACTGCTACCCACGAAAGTACTCAAACAGTACTTTATAATAATTGCCTAAGCTCTTTAGCATTATCTGAAATGCCCCTTGTTCCACATGAAGCAAACTATGTTGGCGAAAACTTATATCAGATTTACCAATACATCTTTGATACCGAATAGTACTTAGACAGCTATCAAGTTTATATGAAGGTAGCTTATTAAAGGGAAACTATTTTCATTGTGTCTAATCACTTTATCACCTAAATACAGCGATTAAATACCGCTATTACCGTGAACTGGACAGTTTAGCCATATTTCAAGCGTCCTGCTGTCAGTATACTAGCGTCAATTGATTACCCGTTAATGGATGGTTATGTTGAGAACACTAAGTAATGCTTTGTTATCTATTTCCCTTTTACTTTCTAGTTCACTCGCTAGTGCTTCACTGATCACAAATGGCAGTTTCGAAACATTAGCGTTTACTGATGGCTCAATTGCTCATGGCATGGTTAAAAATACCAAGCTGCAAGCCTTTGAAAATAAAAATCGCGCTTGGGATGTTTTTTATACGCTACCAGGCTGGATAACTACTGCGGGTACAGGTATAGAGTTACAGAAAAATATAGTGACTAAATCAGCTGAGGGAGAAAATCATGTCGAACTTGATTCTCATCCGCGAGGTTCATCAAACTCAGTGATGACACAATCACTAGACGAATTAACAATTGGCGCAGAGTATTTGTTAGAATTTTCGTACAAACCTCGCACCAATCAAAAAAACGATAATGGTATTAATGTTTTTTGGTACGACACAGCAATAGGTTTTAGCTTCGATATGAATGCAGACCTTGCCATTAACAGCAAACGCAAAAAACAGCCTGATTGGGCAGTACAATCAATTGTATTAACTGCACAATCTGAAACAATGGATTTAAGTTTTGGCGCCTTTGGTAAACAAAATAGTCTAGGTGGTTTACTTGATAATGTTTCTTTAGTGCAAATAAGTGGTGGTTCCACAACTGATATTCCTGAGCCATCAGTATTCGCTTTATCAATGTTTGCCTTTGCGCTGTTAGTACGCCGTCAGCAAAAAGCCTCTAAATAAGTTAGCTAACTAAGCTCAATTCGAAATGCTATAAGCTAAATCGACTTAATAGTTAACATGTAAAAAATTAATGCTCGCCCATTATAACTTTCTCAGCCAGCCCCCCTCTTACATAAGAGTGGCTGAGAAAGTTTCTTTTTCTTCAACAATAACTTAAGTTAGTTAAACTGCATTCAATAACAAGCCTTTTATCTCATCAAAACGCTCAAGACCTATCAACAGCGACTTTTGCTCTAACTCAACAAAATCACTGTGTCCGGTAGCCAAGACATACAAACAAGACAACATAAACAACACCAACTCATCTTCTTTACTCGTTTTATTTACTTGCTGACTTATTTTATCTAAATGATTTAGCTGCTTAATGACACTGGCGTCTATGTGCCATAAAGACAACATTAAGGTAGAAGCAGAATAGATACTCATATTCATTGCTTCGTTGATATGCTGGTTAAAAGAGTCTAAATCATTAATTCCTTGCAGCGAATGTAATATTAACTCATGTTTAGCTGACTTTTTATGACTAAGCAGTAAAATGCCCAGTAACGCAAAAATCAGCACTTGCTCGGTCAAAGCCACATTAAACTTAATGCCCTTGCCTACGACTTTACGCATTAATTGAAATAGCTTAGGCGCCACTAAAAATGCACGAGTACATTGTTCATGAAGTCTTTGATCTACTTGTAATTCAAGTGCATCTTTAACGCCGTATATTACCGCCATATTTATCACAGTATTAATACCTAAATTCCGGCTGATGGCTTCTTGAGTATTTTTTGGTGTTTTGCCATATATGGCTTTACTTGCCAGCCCCATAACACGGCCAGTAAAAACGGGGTCAGTTGCCACAATGTCAACAACCCTATCGATATCTAGTTTGTCTTGCTCTTTTTCCTGCAAGAGTTGTTGGCAACTATCAGGTAAAGGAGCCATATGCTGTGCAATGTGGCGCAAACTTTGCCAACTTTCATCATGTTTGCCAAGTAAAGATAGCTCTCTAAATTTTGATGGCGTAATGCCAAATTTATTACGAAAGGCACGTTCAAAAGTCGCCCGCTCTGAATAGCCTAGCTTATGTACTAACACATCAATATTAACTTGCTTCGTTAACAAATCATGCACACACAGCTCATTTAAAAACTTGTTTTGAATAAGTTTAAAGCTAGTTTCCTCTTGACTAAGTTTACGCCGAAATGAGGTCATGCTCATGGCTAATGCCTTGGCTGATTGCTCTATGGTAAGGGTTGCCGGTATGGCACTTCTACTGAGTAAGGTATTAACCGCTTCAGTTAAAATTAATGGCTTAGTGGTTTTATTCATTACATTTATCTAGAACTATTTAATAAAGATAAGAGCACTATTTTGCACTATTAACTCGCCGTTAGCATGGTAAATTTACTGAATAAAGTAAGGGTAGTGTTTAAAGAGCGAAATGAACTTAACACCAAAGTGCATATAAGCCCCAAAGTGCGCCAAAAGCAAAAATAAACCCCGTCATGTATTCTGCTATTGTATGGTAATTGGGGTTATGAAATTTTTTGTCAGCTCTTCTTACACCAACAACCAAACACATCAGCAGCAACAAAGAAGCAAACAGTTTTAAAGTTATCATTTTTCCCTTGTTACCTGCTGATTTGTATTAAGGTTAGAGTCAAAAATCAAAGCTTTCTGATTGCGCGTTGTGCATTGTCCTGATTTTTTCTCATTAAGCGCAACAAAGCGGTTCTGATTACACCTCGAGTTAACTCTTCTTTTGATTTAGCCGCTTTCATACCCAGCGCTCGCATAATCTTATGCATAAAGCGCATTACCCAATAACTGATATTATCGGCTAAATTGACACCTTTAGATAAAATATAAGCTAATTTATCAGCTAGAGTAGAAATGCCCATTGCAGCTCCTTGCAGAACTACCGCGACGCTCACAAGTAGCTTTTTCATGATATATATTAAAGCTGATTCTGCCCAGCGCAAGAAGGTATGTGAATCAGCACTAGTAAATCGATTCGACTTTAACCATTGCTCAATAGCCCAATCAACATCATAGGCCTGTTCAGGAACACCGTTAAGCTCCCCCCAAGCTTTGCCTTTAACGGATAGAACATACTTACCCATGAGATGTGCAGCACCAGTAACAGCTAACTCTGATGACGAGATCAAGTGACCATTTGAGTTATATGGGGCTTGCGTAAAGGGAAACATAGCCACCATAGGCACGGGATCAGTTTGATGATAAACCCTATGCATATTGTCAACTTTAAGGTTATCTGTGGTACTTTTAGCGAAGAAATAAGTACCGACTCTAGGGGAACCAAAAGTATATAACTTAACACTTTTACCGGCTTTTTTCTTTAGCCAATCAGCAGCTAATGAAGCAACAGCACCGCCAAGACTATGACCTATACAATGTACTGTACCAGTGACTTTATTTTTTGTCAGGAACGAGCTAATCTGCGGTAACATACTGGTAAAAGTGCTATTAAAACCAACATGCACCATATGGCCAGTACTTGAACGAGTTAAACCTATATGGCCATCCGTGATAAAATCAGCTTTATTATTAGCGGTAGTGGTACCACGAAAGATTAAGAAAACATCACCTTCATAACCTTTTCCGCCCATGACACAAACACCAAAACCATCACTCGCAGAAAGAAAGAACTTGCCTCCAACACTTGCAGCCAATGTGCTGTGGCTACCTTTCTTAAATAGAGCATCTTTTAAAAAGAGATTATAGGTACGTTTATTCTCATTTACAGAGTAAATACCATCGGCTAATCCAGCCGCTTCTATGGGACTTATTTCATTTGACATATTACATCCTTATAATTCACATAAATATTATTTAATAGTACTGGGCATATTATCCCAACGACATTTTGTAAGCACCCCAAGGTGTGTCACATCTACTCGCTCTTCTTCATTATTTATATCGCAAATAACTCCAGTTAAAGGTCCGTTGGTTTCAGAGTAAAGATCTTTAGTACGCTTAGGGCTATACCAAAAAAAATTATTATCAGACTCTTCAATTGCAAATAATTCAACTGACCCAACGAATTCAGTCATAGCACTTAATGATAAAACCTCTTCATATACAGGTAGTGAAAAGTATCCCGTTTCATCAGTAATATGTTCATCAACAACTCCTTCTTCATTACCATTCCAGCGTAAACGACGAATAACCTTAGTATTCACTAGTGGCTTGCCATCTTTCACCAAAATCCCTTCAAGTGGAGAAGAAATGACATAGCTTTTTTCTTCTTTTTTACCAAATATTCCCAACACGTTTGACTCCTTGCTTGACGTTTCTTTTTCGATAACTCTATCTTGTGAAGTACTCTCACCAGAGCAGCCCAACAATAGAGTAAAGCTCAATATACAGATAAGTATTTTCATCAATGATTATCACTTCATCACTTAAAAACCATACAAGGATACTAAATCTTTTACATTGTATTTACAACTAGTGACTGGATAGCATTAATGCGTTGATTTTATGAGAATAAATAACAGGGGCGCTAGGGAACGGAGGGGGAATGGCTACAACCTAAACCTATGTTTAAAGGGTTAGGTTGTAATAGAGATTCATAACTTTGGGGGGATTATGATCGCTATTTAAACTGATAAATGATTCATCGCGGATTTGTCGTCTGCTTTACCCTTTACCTCTAGGTATTGATGAAAAGAGCCAATAAATAAGAACACATACCCAAAAAGCTCTAAACCTTCTTGAATGATGGTTTTATAAACATGTTGATAGTCATCATTCATCACCCCTTTCCATAACGTACCTGAGCCAAATAATCGACTAAATATCATGATAATAACTAAACCCATTAAGATATTGAAATAGGCATTAGTTTGGCTAAATTCACGTACAGAACTGACGAGATTATCGCTATGTTTAACCGCATAGGTAATTACTAAACTCGCGAGTAAAACGGTTGGATAAACCCAAAAACCGTGCACTATCATATCAAAATAGTGGTCAAGTTCCCGTAGAAACATGCAAGTAAAAAAACCTGCTATTAATATATATAATGTGCGTGATCCTTCTACTTTTCCTGCTGACCAAATAAAGATACCTGTACTAGCAAGTAATAAAGCCTGCTGAAATAACTCGGTTAACGATTTCTCTGATAAGTTATTTTCTAACACAAAAAAATCAATATTAATGGTGGTAATAACGCCTGCTGAGAGTAAAGAAATTATGATAAAAGGTAACACTAACATTCTGAATAATTGCAACATCACAAACTCCGTTTGTCTTGTTTAGGGAAAATATAACTCATTAAAAAGTTACTTTGCTAACGCGACTAACTCAAGTGTAACGTGGTCAATACCCTGTTTAGCAATCTTTTTATTAAGCTCAGCTTGCTTAGTGCTTAATAGCGAAATGCCTTCGACAACAATATCAAATGCCTTCCACTCACCCGTTTTTTTGTTTTTCCGCATTTGAAAAACGACATTGATGGTCGGAGCACCTTGCTCAGTTATTTGCGTTTTCACACCAATAATTCTTTTACCTTTGGTCGGTTTATCGGCTTCAAAAACAACCTTTTGATTCTTATATTTAGACAGCGCGATTGAATAAGTTCTCACTAAATAATGTCGCATTGCTTTAACAAACTCAGCACGTTGCTCTTTTGATATCTTCTTCAAATGTTTACCTAAAATACGGTATGAAGCGTAACGATAATCAATAGAAGGCATTAACTCTTCTTCAACAATATCACGCATTAAATGTGGAAACTTTTGAATAGCTTGTTGGTTAGCTGAAATACGTGTAAACAGGTTTGTGCCTGCTTTTTTCAATACCACGTACGGCGATTTATTAGCTGAAGTTTTGGCTACTGATGACACTGAAGCTAACATTATCGAAGATGTAGCGGCTAAAACTGGAGCAGATAAAATAGAAAAGAAAGACAAAGCTAAAATGCCCTGCACTAATAATGTGCGCATACTGGAAGTTCCTAAAAGTTAATATGGTTTACAATAAGAGACTGTTAACAAGACATACCGACCAAGCGGTTTGTCTTGATGACGAGATAATAGCACCGACCGATCGGTTTGTGAACGGAAATTTACATAACAAAAAAGTTTACAAAAGTGTAAATAGGAATAAGTGGCTGGTTAGCACTTTTAGGTGGTGTATCTTAGGCTACTTTTTCAAAGCACGTATATAATGGCAAAGTTCAGTAATGACTTGTTGAAATAATTCCTTATTGCGTGAACTCTTACTCAAACTGGTTGCACCGTGCAGCGTTGCGACAATAAAATAAGCAACTTGACTGTAGGATAAGTCAGTACGTAAATCACTATTGACCTTATCAAAGGCATCAACAATCATTTGATTTAACTTTTCTTGCATAGACAAAATACGCAGACGGAAGCCTTCATCAACATTGGCCATTTCTTCACAGAGGTTATTAAGTGGACAACCACAAACAACTTCACTACAAGACATCTGTTCTGTCATCCCTTTAAAAAAATCACATAAACCTTCAATAGGATCATCAACAGATAAAGCGGGTTGCCATGTGCCTAAAAACATAGGTGTATAGATTTCCTCAAAGACAGCATAACCCAGCTCAATCTTATTGGTAAAGTGGTGGTACAAAGCACCTTTAGATATTTCGCAACGGTTAAGAATGACCGACAAACTGGTCGCCTTAAAACCATGCTGATGGATTTCATCGGCTGCTACGGTTAATATTTTTTGACGGGTTAGTTCTGCATCACTCATGGTTACTTCTCATATTTTATTCACACTAAAATGATAACCAACCGATCGGTATGTTGCAAGTAAAGCTTTGTAGTACTTTTGTACATATGATCATTCCAATATAGAACTAGAACGTTTCTAATGAAGCTGGATTGGTTTTAGGGATAGTTAATTCGCTGAAAGCCTTTATTTTCGATTAATACAAAGAAATTCGCTATCTTATTGTCAAAAATAGCGTCTGTATTAATTTAAAAGATATGCTGTTTTTTATTCACAGAAACTGTTTTATCTTGGTGCCAACTGACTAACCAGTTTTTCTCAGGGTTCTTATCAAAAAAAATGGCTCTGACTAACTGTGGCTCTTCATCTAAAATAGCCCTTGCTTG
>Ga0209396_1006837_pt1 | contig 10335 bp, 7 predicted proteins | sample GOMGulsemesocosm_6_FD_184638 | JGI IMG/M metagenome (GOLD analysis project Ga0209396, IMG submission 184638) | Methane-oxidizing microbial communities from mesocosms in the Gulf of Mexico - GOM8C Gulf of Mexico (SPAdes) (version 2) | ecosystem: Environmental > Aquatic > Marine > Cold seeps... | reverse complement strand
GCATTATCAGCAGCTTGCATATCAGAAATTTTATCACCAATAAAAACACTATTTACTAAATCAATGTTATGTTCTTTCTCTGCCTTTAAAAGCATCCCTGGTTCAGGTTTTCTGCAGTTACAAACCTTTAAAAACTCCCCTAATCCTTTATCAGGGTGATGGGGGCAATGATAGACATCAGATATAACAATACCTTTCGTCTTGAATACACTTGTCATCCATAGCGATAGTTCATCAAACTGCTTAACCGTATATTTACCGCGAGCAATTCCCGATTGATTGGTAATAACAAATATTTCATAGCCTTTAATCTGCGCATCGAGACAAACAGTAAAGATATCATCGATAAATTCGAACTCTTCTTTCTTATAAACGTAACCATGATCGACATTGATAATGCCATCTCGGTCTAAAAACAGTGCTTTTTTCATAAGTTATTTCTTCTGACTTAACCGCCATAAATGCGTTATTTATTATATTAATTGAAAAAGACGAGCATAACTCGTCTTTTTCAATATTTGTCTTTTCTTAAGAGATGTTTAAAACATGTAATAAACTACATGCAAAGACCGCCATCGATTTCAACGACACGACCAGTAAAGAATTCATTCTCGAAAATGTACTTCACGGTATGAGCAATTTCATCTGCTTCGCCTAAACGGCCCACAGGTTTCATGCTTTCAAGACGGTCACGCATTTCTGGTTTCATTGCGTCTGTCATAGCTGTGCGAATAACACCCGGAGCTATTGCGCCTACACGAATTCCGTGTCGTCCAAGCTCACGAGCCCAAGTTACTGTCATCGCAACTACGCCTGCTTTCGATGCAGCATAATTAGTTTGTCCCATATTACCGCCACGAGCAATTGACGACATATTAATGATGACGCCTTTCCGTTTACCTTCAATCATGTGAACGGCGGCTTCACGACCACATAAGAAAACACCCGTTAAGTTCACATCAATGACTGACTGAAATTGATCTAATGACATTTTCTTAGCAACTACACCGTCTTTTGCTTTAACAAACATACCGTCACGTAATATCCCTGCATTATTAATTAAGCCATCAATGCCTTCGAAATCACTATTAATTTTAATAAAGGTAGCTTCAATCTCACTTTCATCTGTTACGTTGGCGAGATAATATTTAGCAGATGACCCTGCATCTTCGATAAGTTTTACAGTTTCTTGCAAAAGTCCTTCGTTTAAATCGATTAATGCTAATTTTGCACCATGCGTTGCTAAGCTGATTGCCATTGAACGACCTAGGCCTTGTCCGCCACCTGTAATTACGATAGTTTTATTTGTTAAGTTCATATTTTCCTCTGGCTTATGCTTTTATATTTTTATATTTGTTTGTTTACAGTAAGCGGTTTAAAGAACCACTGTAATATTTTATGATCAATGTCGTTTATATCGTTATAACGCCATTGTGGATTTTTGTCTTTATCAACCAGTAATGCTCTAATACCTTCTGAAAATTCAGTTTGTTGACAACAACGTAACGACAAGTTCAGTTCGCTTTCAAAACACTGCGCTAATGTATAATTTTTACAACGCTTTAATTGATGATATATAAGAGCACAACTTAATGGGCTACCATTTTGCATTTTTTGTTGTGCTTTTTGAAGCCATTTATCATCATTTACCTGTTTATTACAGGCACTCAAATCACCTTTAAGGATAGCTTGATGTATTTCAGTAATATTATCAGACTTTGTTAATTCAGCTATAACCGCCTGGTGTTTTACAATCAGTGATTCTGGCTGAGCTTTTTCTTTGATTTTATATTTTGCTAACGTTTCATTGAGGAGCTTATGATTTTCACTTTCATTTCTCCAACTAGTATCTAGTAATTTTTTTTCAATTTCGTCTAATTTATCACTGGTAATAAGGTAATCAGCAAGCCCTAACAGGTTAGCATCTACCCCGTTGAACATTGCCCCCGTTAATCCCAAAAACAAACCGATATTATCAGGCATTTTATTAAGGAACCAACTTGCGCCAACATCTGGGTATAAGCCAATAGTGACTTCAGGCATTGCCATCAACGTTTTTTCTGTACTCACTCTATGACTAGCGCCAGCCATTAACCCAATACCACCGCCCATAACATAGCCATTTGTCCAAGCTAAAATAGGTTTTGTATAGGCGTGTATAAGTTGATCAAGCTGGTATTCATGTTGAAAAAACTCTAGAGCTTTTGACGAAACTATTGTTTCATCACTAATAGGAAAGCTTTCACTTTTTAAATGATGATAAAGACTGACGACATCTCCACCTGCACAAAAAGCTTTATCTTCAGCACCTTTCAGCAATATAACGGCTATATCATCATTGCTCTGCCAGTGATTCAATTGTTCTGTCAGTAAACGTATCATTGGTAAACTTAATGCATTTAATGATTTAGGTGAATTCAATTCAGCAATGGCAATGATTTTGCCATTTACTGCTATTTTTTCAGAAAAGTTAACGGGAGGTTGTTGCATAAGCTCACTTCAAACTATTGAGTATATTTTCATCATTTTTTGCTCAGACTTATTGTTAGGTAAGTACTATAAACTTCCATCAATTTCGACAACAGTTCTACCTGTTACAGTACCGTCGACATATGCGTCAAAAGCTTTTGGTAATTCAGAAAAAGGAATTGTTGTTGGAGCAATTAACGCTAATTTAGAAGGTTTCAGATCGGTAGCTAAGCGTTTCCATCCCTGCGTTCGCACTGAAATTGGCATTTCTACAGAGTTAATACCAAGCAAACTTACACCACGCAAAATCAATGGCATTACAGTGGTATCTAACTTATATCCACCCGCTAAACCAATGGAGGCAATATTACCCCAGACATTAGTGGTTCTTGTGAGCCAAGCTAAAGTTTCGCCGCCAACACTATCAACGGCTCCACCCCATTGTGCATTTTCAAGTGGTTTACTGCCCATTTCAATGTCATGACGACTAATAAGCTTACTTGCGCCAAGCTCTTTTAAATAGCTTTCTTGCGCTGTTTTGCCAGTGAAAGCAATAACGTCATAACCAATATTTGACAACATATTAATGGCGAAACTACCAACACCACCAGTTGCTCCGGTAACAACAATAGGTCCACGTTCTGGAATTTGGCCGTTATCTTCCATACGTTGGATAGCAATTGCGGCGGTATAACCAGCCGTACCAAGGGCCATAACATCTCGTAAACTCATACCTTGCGGTAATGCGACAACTGAATTTGCCTTGACTCGGGCATATTCGCTATAACCACCATCGTAAAGTTCTGAAAGCTGTGCGCCACAAACGAGCACTTTATCACCCGCTTTGAATCTCTCGTCAATAGAGCTAACCACAACACCAGACAAATCGATGCCGCCTACTAAGGGATAAGTCCGTAAAATCCTTCCTTTTCCCGTTGCGGCTAGTGCATCTTTGTAATTAATGTCTGAGTAGGCAACTTTAATAACAACTTCACCTGTCGTTAAATCATCAAGACCAATTTGTTCAAAGCCACTGGTGATTTTTTTCTTATCGCCTTCCTTTATTTGATGGATACGAAAAGCGGTGAATTTTTCCGGTACTTGAGTTAACTCAGTTGGCTCAGTAAATAACGTCGTCATAATTTTTCAGTTCCAATTTAAAAAAAGTTGTAGAAAGAAATAAGATCAAAGCATAAGCAGTAAACCAATACTATTATACTTTGATCTAATAAAGCGGCTATTTAATTCTACCGATTACATGTTACGACGATACTGTCCGCCAGCATCAAACAATGAATTAACAATTTGTCCTAACGAACAAATCTTACAAGCGTCCATCATTAACTCAAAAATATTTTCATGATTAATGGCCGCTGTTTGTAAACGTTTAAGCAAGTCTTTTACTTCAACTTCATTAGCTTTATTTAAGCTGGCTAGCATGTCAATTTGATAGGTTTTTTCTTCTTCTGTTGCGCGAATAACTTCTTCAGGCACTACGGTTGGTGACCCTGTTGAACTTAGGAATGTATTTACGCCAATAATTGGAAATTCACCCGAGTGTTTCAAATGCTCGTAATACATACTTTCTTCTTGAATTTTACCACGTTGATACATGGTTTCCATTGCGCCAAGTACACCACCACGTTCATTGATGCGATCAAATTCAGTTAATACCGCTTCTTCAACTAAGTCAGTTAACTCTTCAATAATAAACGCCCCTTGAATCGGGTTTTCATTTTTAGAAAGCCCTAATTCTCGGTTGATGATTAATTGAATTGCCATCGCGCGGCGAACACTGTCTTCGGTCGGTGTCGTAATTGCTTCATCATAGGCATTAGTATGTAAAGAATTACAGTTATCGTTTATCGCGTAAAGTGCTTGTAACGTAGTACGAATATCATTGAAATCAATTTCTTGAGCATGCAATGAACGACCTGATGTTTGGATATGATATTTCAACATCTGTGCACGTGCATTCGCGCCGTACTTATTCTTCATCGCTTTTGACCAAATACGACGAGCGACTCGGCCAATTACAGCATATTCAGGATCAATACCGTTCGAGAAGAAGAAAGATAAATTAGGACCAAATTCGTTAATGTCCATACCACGGCTTAAGTAATACTCTACAAAAGTGAAACCATTCGCTAAGGTTAAGGCCAACTGGGTAATAGGGTTCGCGCCGGCTTCAGCAATATGGTAACCAGAAATAGACACAGAATAGAAATTACGTACCCCCTTTTCAATAAAGTACTCTTGAACATCGCCCATTAAACGTAAAGCAAATTCAGTGGAGAAAATACAAGTATTTTGCGCTTGATCTTCTTTTAATATATCCGCTTGAACCGTACCGCGTACTAGAGTTAACGTTTTTGCTTTAATTTCCTGATATACCGCAGGTGGTAAAACTTGATCGCCGGTCACACCAATTAACATCAAGCCTAAACCGTCGTTGCCTTCAGGTAATTCACCTTGATAACTTGGACGTTCACAGCCTTTCTCTTTATAAATTTTCTTAATAGTGGCTGCAACTTCTTTTTCTAAACCGTTTTCAGTAATAAAGCGCTCACACTGCTGATCAATCGCTGCATTTAAGAAAAAGCCAAGTAACATAGGAGCAGGACCATTGATGGTCATTGAAACTGAAGTCATTGCATGAGCGAGATCAAAACCTGAGTACAGCTTTTTTGCATCATCTAAACAACAAATAGACACTCCCGCGTTACCAATTTTTCCGTAAATATCCGGGCGAACAGCTGGATCGTTACCGTATAAGGTTACTGAGTCGAATGCTGTTGATAAACGTTTCGCCGGCATCCCCTTAGAAACATAATGGAAACGACGGTTAGTTCGTTCCGGGCCACCTTCACCTGCGAACATACGCGTAGGATCTTCACCTTCACGTTTGAATGGGAATAAACCCGCAGTATAAGGGAATTCACCCGGCACGTTTTCTTGTAAATTCCATTTTAGAATATCGCCCCAACCTTGATACTTCGGCATACTGATTTTTGGAATATCTGAACCGGATAATGATTTCGAATGAGTTTCTATCGATAGTTCTTTGTTACGTACTTTAAATTTAAATTCAGGATCTTTATAACGTTGAACTTTAGACGCCCATTGCTCAAGCAATACTTTGTTTTTAGGATCTAAGTCTAACTCAACATGACTATATAAGGTTTTAAGTTGAGTGATTAAGTCAGCCGATACTTCTGAGTCTGTCTCTTTTGCCGTTTCAATCGCCTGATGAATACCATAAAGTTTTTGTGCAACGGTTGTTTGCTTTTCAACCCAAGCATCATAACCGCGATTATTTTCTGATATTTCAGATAAATAACGAATACGAGCCCCCGGTATAACACTGCTTTTATTGGCTAACGTTCCATCTATAGATAAAACATCACCGACGATTAAGCCCGCTTTATTATTTAACTCGGTGATCACGGCGTTGTATAGTTCGGTCATGCCACGGTCGTTAAATTGTGATGCGATAGTTCCGAATACAGGGACTTCATCATCACCCGCTTCAAACATGCCACGGTTACGTTTGTATTGTTTTTTCACATCACGAAGTGCATCTAAAGCACCACGTTTATCAAATTTATTTAGCGCAATAATATCTGCAAAATCAAGCATGTCGATTTTTTCTAATTGCGTGGCGGCGCCATATTCAGGTGTCATTACATATAAAGAGACATCTGAATGTTCTTCTATTTCTGTATCTGACTGACCAATACCTGAAGTTTCTAAAATAATTAAATCAAAATCAGTGGCTTTTAAAATGTCTAACGTGTCATTTACATAAACAGATAAAGCTAGATTCGACTGACGTGTTGCCAAAGAGCGCATATAAACACGTTCATTATTCACAGCATTCATGCGAATTCGGTCACCCAGTAGCGCACCACCTGTTTTGCGTTTTGACGGATCAACAGAAACAATGGCAATTTTGCTATCGTCTGTAGCCATTAAAAAGCGTCGAATCAACTCATCAACCAAAGAAGACTTACCTGCACCACCTGTTCCCGTAATACCTAATACCGGCGTTTTACTTGCTGAGGCGATTTTACGAATTTTATCTAACGCAGCTTTATTTTCTTGTGGAGCATTTTCTGCGGCAGAAATGAGGCGTGCGATAGCTTGTTTGTTATTCTTTTTTAAATTAGCAACATCGTCTTTTTTAACATTCACGCCCGTTTTAAAATCACAGCGCTCAAGCATGTCATCGATCATGCCTAATAAACCCAATGCACGGCCATCATCTGGTGAGTAGATACGAGTTATACCGTAGTCTTGCAGCATTTTAATTTCGTCAGGTAAAATAACACCACCGCCGCCGCCAACTATACGTATGTGTTCACAACCACGTTCTTTTAATAAGTCGTACATATATTTAAAGTATTCGTTATGCCCACCTTGATAAGAAGTCATCGCGATAGCATTTGCATCTTCTTGAATCGCGGTGTTAACCACTTCTTCAACACTACGGTCGTGACCTAAATGAATAACCTCAGCACCACTTGACTGTAAAATACGGCGCATAATATTGATGGCAGCATCATGTCCATCAAACAGAGAAGCCGCGGTAACGATTCTAATTTTATTTTTTAACTGGTAACGTTCAGTAGTCATAGCAAACTCACTTATATAGGGGGTTATATTGGCAGCAAAACAGTAAATACTGCTGCAAATAAAGTATCTTTAGTGTTTTATTGTGATAATTGTTTCTAATAAGTCTATTTAAACATAGTGATTACCCAGTTAAAATTGATTTTATTGCTAATTTAATGGACTATATTGCTATAAACGAACCTACCTTAAAGTTATAAGTTTGGTAAAGGCATATGAGCAATAATTTAACCAAGTACCCAGCATCCCAAATAGATGATATACGCTTAATCATTCCTATATTTTTACTCAACAAACTTAGGCAACATCCTTTAACACAGGGCTTATATCCATTATCTCTTGGCAAGTCGTCACAGGACTTAGCCTTTAACATGAAACAGAGCCAACCCAATCACCATTGTTTAATTTACTGTCAGGCAGGTAGTGGAATTCTAGACTATAAAAATAAAAAACGAGAGGTCAATGCAGGTGATCTTGTTATTTTATCTCCTAATCAAGCTTTTGCCTACAAAGTGAAAAACAATAATACGCATGCTGTTTTTTGGATTAACTTTCAAGGAACATTAGCAAACGATTTTGCCCAACGTTTGTTAATGAAAATGGATGATGGTTTAGCCCATGTTAGTGTACTGAGTAATATACTTTCAGATTTTAACCATTTACTCGCACTAGGCAGTAGAGGTTATACGGCTACCAACGTTATTCATGCTGTGCATATTTTACAGCAAGCTCTAAGCTTTTTAGCGTTGCAGTTAAGGATAAGTGCTTTCAATAATGGTTCGGCTTTTGACATTGATGCGGTAGAAGCTTTAATGAGAGATAATTTACATCAAGAATTAAGCTTAGATACTCTCGCACATTATAGTAAATTATCTAAGTTTCATTTTTCTAAAAAATTTAAAGAGCTTACCGATACCTCTCCTATTCAACATTTCATTAATTTGAAAATTCAACGTGCCTGTTTTGAACTCGACAATACTCGACAAACCATCAAACAAATTGGAGAAGCCTTGGGTTATAACGATCCATATTATTTTTCTAGAATTTTTAAAAAAACGGTGGGAATGTCACCTAAGCAATATCGAGAATCCGCTCATCAATAAAGTAAATTCTTTACAATATGATTTTTAGATATAAAAAAGCCGCTAAGTTATAACAGAGCGGCTTTGAAATATGGTTCAGTTTAATAAGGTAAACTGAAGGGCTTAATCGTATTAAAGCATTTCAACCGCGATAGCAGTTGCTTCACCGCCACCGATACACAGTGACGCTAGACCTTTAGAAAGACCTTTATTTTTCAACGCATGAACAAGCGTTACCATAATGCGAGCACCACTAGCACCTAAAGGATGACCTAACGCACAAGCTCCACCGTTAACGTTTACTTTTTCAACGTCAAGGGCTAGTTCTTTAATCGCAAGCATAGTTACCATGGCAAACGCTTCGTTAATTTCCCATAAATCAACATCAGCAGTAGTCCAGTTAGCTTTTGCTAATACTTTGTTCATCGCGCCAACAGGAGCAACAGTAAACTCTGCTGGTTTTTGCGCATGAGTTGCATGAGCAACAATCTTACATAATGGTGTTAAACCACGTTTTTCGGCTTCCGACTGTTTCATCATCACTAATGCTGCAGCGCCGTCAGAAATAGAACTAGAGTTTGCGGCTGTGATAGTACCGCCTTTTTTAAATGCTGCACGCAATGAAGGAATCTTATCTGGACGAGCATTGCCCGGCTGTTCATCAACAGAAAATACAGAGTCACCACGACGAGATTTAATCGTTACCGGTGAAATTTCGTTTTCAAAAGCACCAGCTGCAATTGCTGCATTTGCACGTGATAATGAACGTATAGCGTATTCATCCATGTCTTCACGGGTAAAACTAGCTTCGTCTGCTGTTTCTTGTGCGAAACAACCCATTGCAATACCGTCGTAAGCGTTCTCTAAACCGTCTGTCATCATATGGTCAAGTATTTGGCCATGACCCATTTTAATACCACTACGTCCTTTAGGTAATAAATGTGGTGCATTAGTCATACTTTCCATACCGCCAGCAACCGCGACATCAATAGAACCAGCCATCAATGCATCATGCGCTTGCATAGCAGCCTTCATTCCTGAGCCACATACTTTGTTAATTGTGGTACACACTGTAGATAACGCTAAATCAGCTGATAGTGCAGCTTGACGAGCAGGCGCCTGCTTTAAACCAGCAGGAAGAACACAGCCCATAATAACTTCATCAACCTGATCGTTGGCAATATTTGCTGCAGCAAGAGCACCACGTATAGCTGTAGCACCTAAATCAGGTGAAGAAACAGCAGATAATCCGCCCATAAAACCGCCCATAGGGGTTCTAGACGCTGAAACAATAACAATAGGATCTTGAGTAGACATGGAAGCTCTCCAACATAAAATAAAAGGGGATAAATTAATGACAACACCATAACTCATATTTGACGTTGACGCCAACGTAAACTTAAAGTCGAATTATCACCATTAGTTTAGTTATGTATTGTAAAACTTCCATAGACTCGTAAATAATCAGATACATATCCAACTAAAGCGAGTAACCAATAGCGCCCTTTACGTTTACGTAAACTTCCTGTAAGGTTGGTACATTATATAAAAATAGAGTTTTTCATGTCTCAATCAAAAGCACAGACTTTTTCAATCAGTGACCTTTCTAAAGAGTTCGATATCACGACGCGTAGTATTCGTTTTTACGAAGATCAAGGATTACTTGCACCAACTCGAAAAGGGCAAACTCGAATTTATAACCAAAGAGACAAAGTTCGACTAAAGTTAATTCTACGCGGGAAACGTTTAGGCTTCTCATTAGCCGAAACCGGACGCATCTTTGAACTATACGATTTAGATAATACCAGTGCGAGTCAATTAAAAGTAATGATGGATATTATCCAACAGAAAAAATCAGATTTGCATCAACAGCTTGACGATATAAAAGTCGTGCTGATGGAGTTAACCAATTTAGAAGAAAGTTGCCTAACGACACTGTCAGCTATCGAAAAAGACGATAAATAAATTATATTACAACAACTTTAAGTAGCTAAATAAGCTAAGGAAAAACCATGATTTCTACCTTTTCATCTCTGAACTTTAATTTAGGCGAAACCGTCGAAATGATCCGCGATACGGTTAACGCTTTCTCTCGCGACGAAATTGCACCTCGCGCAGAACAAATTGATATTGATAATGAATTCCCTAATGA
>Ga0209396_1006836_pt1 | contig 10337 bp, 10 predicted proteins | sample GOMGulsemesocosm_6_FD_184638 | JGI IMG/M metagenome (GOLD analysis project Ga0209396, IMG submission 184638) | Methane-oxidizing microbial communities from mesocosms in the Gulf of Mexico - GOM8C Gulf of Mexico (SPAdes) (version 2) | ecosystem: Environmental > Aquatic > Marine > Cold seeps... | reverse complement strand
TGGCCTGGGCCCACGGTAACCTTTACTTTGTGTTTCTCTTGTTCAGCTTTTTGCTGGATACGCTGCTTGACCACAATGGCGCCGTCCTGGATATAGGCCTCAGTCATCTCGGTATTGCTCATTTCTTTCACCTGGGCCCATAGATAAGGGCTGACCAAGGCAAGTGTTAAGACAATGCAGGTTGTTAGGATGCGCATAGGAAATGGGACTCCTTGAGGGTGTGGTGCCAAGCAATTGGCCTGGCTGATTAAACCCTAGCGCATACTGACCAGTTACGCGAGCGCACTAATTAAGTGAAACTACCGTCTCAAGACGCTATGAATGACAATGCCGGATTCAAAATACACTGTAAATTTTTCATAATCCCAGCGACTAATGGGCGGTTTACCTTTGGCCTTGTGCATATTAAATGGTGGGCCAAATTCGCTTTCAACTGAACTCTTGTTATCCCCTCGTACTGGCATGAAAAAATCCGCGGACATGTCTTTTTCTATCAATGGAATCATCATGGGTTCTGATGTTGTGAGCACCTGCTGATGATCATCGCCGTATGCCAAGCAGCAAGTCATAAGAGTGATGAGAAAAAACGTTGTTTTGTTAAGGTTGTTGGGGCACATGGCCATAATATTCTCTGTTTTTCGATTTAATCCTATATTAGCGCCAAAAATCCTTTTAGACCATTTCATTTAGCTGGGCTTTTCTTTAGTCTTAGCGCTTTATAATTTGTTAGTTTTGTTATGTTGAAATCTCTCCCGCTAAAAATTGGTTTGCGTTATACAGGCGCGAAACGTCGCAATCACTTCATATCGTTTATTTCCGGTACATCCATGGCTGGCCTAACTCTGGGGGTGGCAGTATTGATTTTGGTCATGTCGGTTATGAATGGTTTTGATCGTGAGTTGCGCCAGCGTATTTTGGGCATGGTTCCTCATGCTGCGTTATATGGCCCCGACGGTCTTAGTGACTGGCAGTCCTTAGCTAAACAGGTGAGTAATAAACCGGGCATAGAGGCGGCGGCGCCGTTTGTGCAAATTCAAGGCATGATGAGCAGTAAGGGTCGTGTGCAAGGGGTTATGGTAAATGGCATCGAGCCGGAGTGGGAAGATAAGGTTTCTATCCTGCCCAACTTCATGACTCAGGGGGATTTCTATTCTCTCAATAATGCTCGTTACCAGGTTATTCTGGGTGATTTGTTGGCTAAGAAACTTGGGGCCAGTTTAGGGGATAAAGTAACCCTCATTATGCCGGAAGCAAGTCTTACCCCTGCTGGCCTCATGCCTCGAATAAAACGTTTTACGGTGAGTGGGGTGTTTTCGGTAGGTGCTGAGTTGGATGCTAACTTTGCTTACATTCACATGCGAGACGCCGCCAAGTTGGCCCGCATGGATAATGAAGCCCAGGGTTTGCGTTTAAAGACCGAAGATTTATTTAAGGCGCCCAAAATTGCCTGGGATTTACAATTTGAACTGGATGAAAATCTGCGTGCCAGTGACTGGACCCGCACTCATGGTAATTTGTTTCAGGCCATTAAAATGGAAAAAACCATGATTGGACTATTGCTGCTCATCATTGTGGCGGTGGCGGCGTTTAATATTGTTTCAACACTAGTGATGGTGGTAACCGATAAACAAGGGGACATTGCCATCATGCGCACCCTGGGCATGTCCCCCTCGGCAATCATGACGGTCTTCATGGTGCAGGGTTTTATTATCGGTGTGGTAGGCATTATATTAGGCACGTTATTAGGGGTTTTGATGGCCCTAACCGTGACCGATGTGATTGCCTGGGTAGAGCAAATGTTGGGCATTCAATTTTTAAATGCCAATGTTTATTTCATTAGCTATTTACCCTCTCAATTATTACTGAGTGACGTATTAATCGTCACTGGATCTGGTTTGCTCATGTGTTTTTTAGCTACCTTGTACCCGGCATATCGTGCTTCAAAGGTAAAACCTGCGGAGGCGTTGCGTTATGACATCTAATATTCAAACTGTTTTGAAGTGCCAAAAACTAGTGAAAGAGTACCAAGTAGGCCCTGAGTCCATTCGAGTATTGGATGAGCTGGACTTTGTGCTTCATCCGGGGGATTGGGTGTCAGTAGTTGGGGCATCTGGGTCTGGTAAAACCACCTTACTTAACATGTTGGCGGGTCTAGATTTGCCGTCCTCGGGTCACGTGTTTTGGGGGCAGGAAGATCTGGCCAAATTATCCGAAAGTAAGTTAGGCAAGCTGAGAAATCGCCATTTAGGTTTTGTTTATCAGTTTCATCATTTGTTGGCGGAGTTCAGCGCCCTGGAAAATGTAGCCATGCCATTATGGATTCAGGGAATGAATAAAAAACAAGCTCTGGAGCGGGCATCACAAATGCTGCAGAAGGTAGGGTTATTAAAAAGAGTAACTCACAAACCGGCTGAACTGTCCGGAGGGGAGCGCCAGCGCGTGGCTATTGCCCGGGCATTGATTACCGAGCCTGCTTTGGTCTTGCTTGATGAGCCTACTGGTAACTTGGACAGCGACACCGCAAAGGAAATTCAACAGCTATTGCAGCAGCTTAACGAGCAGCTGCACACTGCATTTATTGTTGTTACTCATGATTTAAACTTCGCATCCTTGGCCAAGCAGACGTTTCATTTGCAGGGTGGCAAGTTGCATAGCTCGGAGATAGAGGCTATCGCCTAGTGGTATTGGCGAGCAGTGCCGCTTATTGGTTGGCGGACTGCTGGCGCTTTTGATGGCGTCTGCGCCAGCTGCGAATCACATGAAAACGCCAAAACAGGCGAATCCCCACAAAGCCAATACTGGCAAAAATAACCGCACAAATAAGCGACCCCAGTAGCAGAGGCTCCCAAATAGCGCCCAACTCCCGCATAGCCCATTCCATTGATAGTTCAATTTCAAAGGGCCGTGTGGGGACTTCTAAAATGCTGGTGCCCACTTTATAGGTGAAGTAAAAAATAGGTGGGATGGTGATGGGGTTGCTGATCCAAACCAGGCCAATGGATATGGGCAGATTAGAATGCACTATGACGCCTACCGCTGCTGCGGCCACCATTTGAAAAGGCATGGGCATAAAGGCAAAAAAGATTCCCACCAAGAAAGCACGTGACACCGAACGGCGGTTTAAGTGCCATAAGTTGGGTTCATGCAGCAGTGAGCCTAAAAATTGCAGCGAAGGGTGTTGTTGAATGGTTTGGGGGTTAGGAAATAACTTCTTTAGTGCTTTTTTTGGCATGAAACCCTGAATTCCTGGAACTGCTGGTATTAAACGCGGCTAAAATACGATGGCTAATACATGGGCCACACTAAAAGCTTTGGTGCCTGCGTCTATAGTATAAATATTGCTGGCAATTATGCACGGATTGCATAGGACTTACTAGTTATGAAACTCATGCTCATGGGCTTCGGTGTTGGGGTGTTAATGGCCAACATTTGGCCGTTGCTTAGCCTGTTAATGAGTCCTGTCATTGTGCTTGTAGGCGCCTTTACTCGTTCAAAAATTTTATGTCTCGGTTATGCCTTTTTGGCCGGCAGTGTGTGGGTGGCTGCTCATTGGTTAATGGTCCAAAGCAATGCTATTGGACTGGAACAAGGGCGACAGCAATGGCAGCTGCTGGGTGAAGTGGGGCGAGTATCACAACAGGTGGGGCGCACTGAGTTTGATTTTTATCCTAAGGGCCCGTTTAACAAGCTAAAGGTTAGTTGTTATAAGTGCCCCTGGCCCATGGAGCGTGGTGATGAATGGGCCTTGGCACTAAAATTAAAACCTTTTGTCTCGTTCCATAACCCCATGGGTTTTGATTATCGTCAGTGGATGCTGGCCAAGGGGTACAGTGCCCAGGCCTCTGTAGTGGTGAAGCATTCCTACAATCAAAGAGTTAGTCACTCAGGGCATACCCTGGCCAAAGACATTTCCAAGTTGGTAATAGCCACCTCCTTTCCTGTGTTACGGGCCCTTTTGCTGGGGGATAAAAAAGGCATGTCGGCTCAATACAAGCGCCTTATTAATGGCTCTGGTTTAGGGCACCTGTTTGTGGTCTCGGGCCTGCATGTGGGCATAGTGGCCATGATTTTTGCCGTGTTACTCACCTGGCTACAGAGGCCGTTATTATTGCTGTTTTGGCCTTATTCTTCAGTGTTTGCTGTTTTGGGCGGTCTGGCCATGGCTATTTTCTATGCTTATTTATCGGGGTTAAATGTGCCCGCCATCCGGGCCTGCATTATGCTGTTTTTTGCAGCTTTGTTCTTGGCGCAAGGGCGCCATGGTCAAATGAGTCACTATCTATTGCTGGCTTTTATATTGGTGGTCTTGATTAATCCCCTAGTATTTTTTGGGGTGGGCAGTTGGTTGTCATTTGGTATTGTGGCTGCGCTGGTTGTGGGCATGAGTATATCGGCGCAAAAGAGTTGGTTTGCGCAGTTATTGTCAGCCCAGTGGCTGGCATTTTTTGCGGGAGCCTCTATTTTAGTGATGTATGCCATGCAGCTGGCTCCGGTGGGGTTTGTGCTGAACCTACTATTTATTCCTCTCATGACTTTAGCGGTTCTGCCATTAGCGTTATTAGCTTTGCTGCTGGCATTGTTAGGTAATGCGGAGTTACTCATCATGCTGGAGCATGCTCTTCATAACTTGTTTGATTATTTGCTAGCCCATAAAAGTGTGTTCACCTACGGGCCGCCAATACATGACGGAAATCGATATCTTGTGGTAATTGGGGTATGCATTTTGTTATTACCTCGAGTGCTGGGTGGTCGCTTGCTGGCGTTCAGTTGCCTGCTGGTTGCTTTATGGCTGCCCATAGAGCGCCCAAAGGAAGGGGGGTTCAGCCTAATGGTACTGGATGTGGGTCAGGGCAGTGCAGCCATCATAGAAACTTCAGCTCATACGGTATTGGTGGATACCGGTACGCGCTTTTTAAGCGGCATGAGCCTGGTAGATTATGTGGTGTGGCCGTATATGCGATCTCGAAATATCCGGCAATTGGATATGCTGCACATTAGCCATGATGATAAAGACCATTCCGGAGGCGCCATGCTGCTTAAGCCCATCAGCACCGAGGTGGTTACTCAGCACCGCTGCGAAAATGTGAGTTGGGTTTGGGATGGTGTACATTTTGAGCGATTTAAAGCAAAGGGTTTCAGTGAAGGCAATAATGGCTCTTGCCTGTTGCGGGTTGAAGATCAAGCCGGTCATAGCTTGTTAATGACAGGGGATATAGAAGTGCAAGCCGAGCGGTCACTGTTAACCAGTATAAGCGACAAGTTATCGGCCCATGTGTTGCTGGTACCTCACCATGGCAGTCGTACTTCTAGCAGTGAGGCTTTTTTAAGTCAGGTAAACCCTAGTGTGGCTATTATCTCCAGTGGTGCCTTAAACCATTATGGGCACCCCCATAGAGAAGTTGTACAGCGTTTGAACAGTAGATTGGTTGAAGTTTATACGACCGCCTCTCATGGGGCGGTACAAGTTGATTTTGAGCCTAGACAAGAGAGGTTAAGTGTTTCAACATACCGCCCTAATTTGTGAATAATGCTAAATCGATTGGAGTGGTAAGTGAAAGAACTGGTTTTTGCTGGCGGTTGGATGATGATCCCGCTAATTTTGGCCTCTGTTTTGGCGGTTGCCATCTGTATAGAGCGTTTTTGGACGCTGCAATCTGAAAAAGTAGCGCCTAAGCATTTATTGGCGCAGGTTTGGGTTTGGATTAAAAATAATGAATTGGACGGCGCTCGCTTAAAAGAGCTTAAGCAAGACAGCCACCTGGGGGCAATTCTGGCTGCCGGTTTGAGTAATTCTAAACACGGTCGCGACATTACCAAGGAAGCCATCGAGCAGGCGGCCTCCAGCGCCATTCACGAAATGGAGCGATTTTTAAATACCCTGGGTACCATTGCGGCAGTAACGCCATTGATGGGCTTGTTAGGAACGGTAGTGGGTATGATATCGGTATTCAATGCCATCATGACCCAAGGTACGGGTAACGCAGGAGCGCTGGCTGGTGGTATCTCTGAGGCTCTGGTGACCACGGCCGCGGGCATGATGATCGCCATTCCTACCTTGGTTTTTTATCGAATTTTTCAGCGTCGCATTGAAGAGATTGTGGTGTTCATGGAACAGGAAGCGGTAAAGCTGGTGGATGTATTACACGGTGATCGTGAGGTAACCGAGTCGCCAGAGGGGCATTAAGCGTGAAGTTTAAACGTCAAAATACCGAGGAGCTTAATCTAAACCTCACCCCCTTGATTGATATTGTGTTTTTGTTATTGATCTTTTTTATGGTGAGCACCACCTTTACCAAGGAAACTCACCTGGCCATTAAATTACCGGAAGCCAGTGGTGAAGTGACCGATGCTCCCGATAAAATGGTAGAAGTGGTGATCGATAAACACGGGCAATACAGTATTAATGGGCAATCCTTGATTAGTAACAAGATACTTAGTCTTAAGCAGGCCATCGAAAAAGTATCACTGGGGGATCATCAGCTGCCGTTTGTGATTACCGCAGATGCCTTAACCCCACACGAGTCTGTGGTGCGCGCCATGGATGCCGCCGGTCAGTTGGGATTTTCCCGCCTGAGTATTACCAGCAAAAAAGCCAATAAATAATGACCAAAGAATCTCCTTCCGACTGGGCGCTTTATAAGCGCCTGCTTTCTTATGTGTTTCAGCATAAAGCCATGTACGGCATTGCCTTGATGGGGTTTTGTTTGTATGCGGCCACGGCGCCGCTGCTTGCCCAATTAATGGCTGAGATTGAAAAAACCTATAACGCACCAACGGTGGATTCCCGCCTTTATTTGGTGTTATTTATTATGGGGATTTTCGCCTTAAGAGGTTTGGGCAGTTTTTTAGGGGATTATTTTTTGGCAAGAGTGGGCCGGGCGGTGGTGCACCAGTTGCGACTGTCGTTGTTTAATCATTATCTAACCTTACCCAATGAGTTTTTTGATAAAAACTCCAAGGGTCACATCATTTCTAAGATTACCTTCGATGCCGAACAGGTCTATGGCTCCATCACTAATGCCATTACCAGTTTAGTGCGTGAAGGGCTTACCGTGGTGTTTTTGCTGGGTTACATGTTTTACATGAACTGGAAATTAACCCTAATATTTTTTGCTGCGGCGCCTTTTATTGCGCTGGTGGTAAGTAAAGCCAGTGTCTATTTTAAGAAGTATGGCAAGAATGTGCAGGGCACGATGGGGCGAGTAACCCAGGTGGCCGGTGAGTCCATTAATGCCTACAAAGAAGTGAAAGTATTTTCCGGGCAGCAATATGAGCGTGAGCGTTTTAACAAAGTGAGTAACGCCAATCGTATTCAAACCATTAAATTTGCCCGCGTAAAGTCCATTAGTGTGCCGGTCATGCAGCTTATCGTGGCGTGCGCCATTGCCTTTTTGGTGTATGTGGCTTTGGATCCTTCCGTGTCCGGCAACATGTCGTTTGGTGACTTAATGGCATTTATTACAGCAGCCAGTACTCTGGCCAAGCCCATGCGTACCTTGGCGGCTATTAATTCACTGATACAGCAGGGGGTTGTGGCGGCCAAGAGTATCTTTGATGTGATTGACCACCCTAATGAAACCGATTCAGGCCAGAAAAAATTACCATCTGCGCAAGGGCGATTTGAAATATCGAATTTAAATTTCAATTACCCGGGCACTCAAGACCCTGTGTTGCGTAACATTAATTTGAATGTGGCCCCAGGGCAGAACATTGCGTTGGTGGGAAAGTCCGGCAGCGGAAAATCCACCCTTATTAGTTTGCTCATGCGTTTTTACGATTATGAAAACGGCAAAATATCCTTGGATGGTCATGACATAAAGGAGTACCAATTGGATCAATTGAGGCGACAAATTGCCTTAGTAAGTCAAGGGGTTACCCTGTTTAACGACACTATTTACAGCAATATTGCCTACGGTGCGTTAAGTGATAAGTCTCAAGAGGAGGTCCATGCGGCTGTAAAGGCGGCCCATGCCTGGGAGTTTATAGAACAGATGCCACAAGGTATCGATACAATCATTGGGGACGATGGCGTAATGCTTTCCGGAGGCCAACGTCAGCGTCTAGCCATAGCGCGTGCCATCTTAAAAGATGCCCCCATCTTAATTCTGGATGAAGCCACCAGTGCCCTGGATACAGAATCTGAACGTTATATTCAGCAGGCTCTGGAAACCCTTATGCGCAATAGAACCAGCTTTGTGGTGGCTCATCGCTTAAGCACCATTGAAAAAGCCGATTCTATCTTGGTGCTTAACAAAGGGGAGATTGTCGAGCAGGGCAGTCATAAAGATTTGTTGCTGCAAGACGGTTTTTATAAAAACCTTTATGACCTGCAATTTAGTGATTAAGGATTTATCTTTGTGTTAGAGCGCTTTTTTATGGCTTCCTGGTATGGGGGCTTTCAATGGACACGCCTGTTGTGGCCATTCATGTGGCTGGTCGCTTGGGTCGTGAATAAAAAACGTCGTCAGTTTCTAAGTGCTGAAAAAACCCACACCGTTAAGCCTGTGGTAGTGGTGGGCAATATCACTGTGGGAGGGACCGGTAAGACCCCCTTAGTGCAGGCGTTGGTCACTCATTTAAAGCAACAAGGAATACGCCCAGGAATCATCAGTCGTGGTTATGGTGCTCAGGTAGAGGATTACCCCCATTTAATTTCGGTTAATGATACCAGTGCTATGGTAGGTGATGAGCCCTACATGTTGTTTCGCTCACTGGGTGTGCCTGTGGTGATTGATCCTAAGCGCAAACAGGCTCTGGAATTCATCTCAAATATGGAGGTGGATGTAATCTTGAGTGATGACGGAATGCAGCATTACGATTTACCTAGAGATATTGAGATTTGTGTATTGGATGGCGTGCGCAATGTGGGTAATGGTTGCTTGCTGCCGGTGGGGCCGCTGCGTGAGCCAGTATCGCGTTTAAAGGCGGTGGATTTTGCTCTGTATAGTGGTTTAAAAGAAAAAACCAATCAATTTGATTTTCGACCTGTGGCTTGGGTTAGTGTGAAGTCCGGTGAGGAGTGTCCCCTTGATGAATTTCATGTTGAAGCGGGTGTGTTGGCCATAGCCGGTATAGGTAATCCACAAAAATTTTCTGCTACCTTGTCTTCTTTAGGTATTGCCTGTCCACTAAAGCCTTTCCCCGATCACTATGCATATGGGGTTGAGGATTTTAAAGACCTGCCAGGGCAAGTGCTAATGACTGAAAAAGATGCAGTGAAGATCATGCCGTTTGCCCATGACAATATGTGGTATTTAAAAATTCAGGCACAATTGCACGTGGCGTTTATTGAGCAGTTTATGAATAAATTGAGAGAAGTGTTGGAGCAAAAAAATGGATAAAAAATTATTATCTTTATTGGTCTGCCCGGTTTGCAAGGGTACTCTGAAATTGGATAAAGAAAAGTCAGAGCTGGTTTGTAAGTTGGACGGATTGGCCTTTCAAATCGAAGATGAAATTCCGGTAATGATGTCGGAAGAGGCTCGTGTGTTAAGTGTGGACGAGAAGTTGGCTAAATAGACATTTGCACAATAATTTAACATTAAAGGGCCTGGTTGAAATATAAAAACGGGTCCTCGGCCTTGCCTCTAAATCGAATTTCAAAATACAGATTGGCCGTATGCCCTTGAGTTTCCCCGGCTGCGGCAATTAGCTCTCCAGCTTGAATCGTCTGCCCCTCTTTGGCGTAATTGGAATAATTGTTACCGTAAACACTGATCACATGTTGTTCATGTTGGATGAGTATCAGGTTGCCATAGCCCGTGATGGCGTTGCCGCTGTATAGAACTTTCCCTTTTGCTATGGCCACAACAGGATCCCCCAGTTCGGTTGAAATGTGGATGCCGTGTTTGTGCTGGCTATATTGAATTTTTTTTGAGTCGGTTTGTTTCTCTAGGGGCCAACGGTATTTTGCAGTAGGAGCGCTGTTGAAGGATTCCTTTGTCTTAAGCCAGTTTTTAGTTTTCACATCGTGCCCCAGGGATGATAGTAGGTTAAGGGCAGCCTTTTTGTCCGGGATAGAGCCGTTATTGAGCAGTGTGGAGAGTTGTTGTTCTAGGCTGGGTTTTTGATGGCTAGGCAATAGCTCTCTAATCGCAAGGGTGACGCTGGTAAAGATTAAGATGGCCAGCACTAAGGTTAAGCCCAGTTCTCGGTACCCTATGCGTTGCTCGTGTAAGTGCGTGATATGGGTTTCAATATTCTCCATGCGCTTATCTAATTTTACAGCTCGGTTGTTCAGTCCCATGAGAAAACGTGCGTTTCCCTGGTTTTCTTTTTTCGGGTTCAGCTGTTTTTGAACCTGGCTTTGGGTTTTGACGAGCTTTGGTCTATTTTGC
>Ga0209396_1006835_pt1 | contig 10337 bp, 9 predicted proteins | sample GOMGulsemesocosm_6_FD_184638 | JGI IMG/M metagenome (GOLD analysis project Ga0209396, IMG submission 184638) | Methane-oxidizing microbial communities from mesocosms in the Gulf of Mexico - GOM8C Gulf of Mexico (SPAdes) (version 2) | ecosystem: Environmental > Aquatic > Marine > Cold seeps... | reverse complement strand
CAGTGCCTGGCTATCAACCATAGCCGTACCTTTTTGTGTCAATGTAGTTGACATGATGAAGACCTCGTCATACTCTTATGTCAACCAAGTATACATAAGAGGCAAGTTATGAACACGCTTAAATCAGCTTTACGGGCAAACGCAGCCAGCTGCATTGTTTTTTCGTTAATTCTCCTATTAAAACCCTCAGAAGTGGCCGTGTTTTTAGGGCGCGACACACCGGCCCCGGACACGCTATTACTGGTTTTGGGCGCAGTGCTGATGGGCAATGGTTTGCATCTCGTCTGGGCCTCGCTAATGCCGCGGCCAAGCAAACACCTGGTTTTATACTTTTCAGCGGGTGACTTTATCTGGGCTATTGCGTCCATCAGCTTAGTACTTCTGGGGGTTTGGATAACGACGGCAGCGGGCATCATCGTTTCAATGCTCGTGTCGGTGATGGTTGTTGTGTTTGGTTTGTTGCAGATGGTGAAAAGAAAAGAAATGGGGAATTGTTAGCACCGCGCAAGGCAAATAGTTAGTCTGTAGAAAACCAAGGCTCGGCTATTTTCTTTGATTGAATCGCTGAAAAAGCGCTTGCCGCTGAATACCCAGGCGCCTAAGCGCTGCTATTCAATCGGCGCAAAACCCTTACAGTGGGCGTGATGCCTATGCCCAAATCCTGCGCAGCCGGTGAAGCGTCAAAAACCGAGACACTACAGGCTGCAAACTGTATATCTACTCTGCAGGTATCCCTTTTCGGATCCATTAGCTACCATTTATCTCTTAAGGAACGCAGGCCAATAAACACGGACTTTGGATCACTTTTCTGGCCGCTGACGGCACTTTGTAAGTTGCTAATAATGGCTTGATTATCCAAGCGGAAGAAGGGGTTTATGCTCTTTTCAATGCCCAGGGTGGTCACGGTGCGAGTGTCGGGCGTTTCTTTCTGCACCTGAGCCAGCAGCTCTGCAGCTTGGGTGTTGCCTGGGTCCCGCGAGAGGGAGAATTTAAGGTTGTTCTCGATATAGTCATGACCTGGATAAATCTTGGTTTGCTCCGGCAAGCTATCAAGTTGCTCGGTAAAAGTTTGGTACAGATCATTCACATCGCCGCCGTTCCTACAGTTACCCGCGCTGGCGTTAAAGAGCGTGTCACCACAAAACAGGGAGGCTTCACCGGCCTCAGAGATTAAGCAGAGGTGGGCTTGAGTGTGGCCGGGTGTATAGAGCACACGCAAACGCACTTGATTACCGACTTTCACCAGATCACCTGCACTCAGGCCCACATTCACATTGGGGATGCTGCTCATAGCATTTTTGTGTGCGCAGATGATCGCCCCGGTGGCCTCTACAATGCCTGGGTTGCCTTCAATGTGATCGAAGTGTTCATGAGTGTTTACAATTGTGGTGATCTTGGCCGAGTGACGTTCGGCCTCGGCGAGGCATTTTTCCACATCCAAGGGGTCGAGGATAATGGCTTCACGGGTTTCCTCACAGATAATGAGGTGACAATAGTTGTTTAAAAAATTGTCCATGTAGATTCGAACGATTTTCATGGGGAACCTCAGACGTTATTTCTTTACGGGTATCAGAATCAATAAGCAGCAGGGTGTTAATCCTGCTCTCGCTGGGCAAATATTATGCATTAAGCGGGTTGATCTTGCTTCGATTTGCGCAGTGCGTCAATCAGTGGCGCTACGGCCTCCAAGCACTTGGCAACGTCTGGATGGGATTTAACCAGGTCCAAGTAGGCACTGAGTTTTGGCCAGCGCTTGGCGTCCACCTCAAAACCTGTGTAGGTCGCGTTAATCACCGCCGAGATCAAAGAGATGTCGGCAATGGTCATGTCTCCGAAGAAGAACCCCTGCTCTGGCAACTGGGGTTCAACGTGATCAAATACTGGAGGAATAAGTTCATCAATGGCGTGTTTGACCAGATCTAGGTCTGGCGCTTCGCCGGTCATAAATGGCTTGCTCATCTGCGCCAAGTTAAACGACTGGTGGGCAAGGCGTAGGCTGTCCGGTCGAGGACGCACATTTATTCGCACGATACGTATTAAAGTGCCTTGTAATGCGAGCTACTTCTACTAAATGGAATAAACTCACCGTTAGTCTTCAGTGATTTCGCCAAAAAATCCAATGACACAGGCTACTTTATCTTGCGCATCTGTTTCTGTTACATCGAACCCAGATAGAAGTAACTCACCTCCTTGGTGAATAGCCCAGTGGTAACGGTGAAAGTTATGCTGAGAATCTACCCGGCTAGTTCGGGAGTAAACAGCACCTGGTATTTTGGACTTAACCTCGTGGACGTTTTGTTCAAACCCGTCAATGCCAGAAACGTCAATTGAAGGGTCAACAAAGCGAATATTTGAATTCAGTGCTTTTTCAAGGTGACTGCGAACTTGAGTAGAGTCGGGTTCGTTCCATGCTGCTAGCATGTGGTCAAGCGATTCTGGGTGGTTTGTCATTTGTTTTTCTCATGTGTCTGGTGAAAAGCCGAAATTCGAATAACGCCAAGGTATTGGGCCGACTGGAACGTAGCATAAGGAGGTTCATATCTTCCTAATTTAATTTGGTCTTCCATGCTGGACCTCCATGATGTAAATCTAACATTTGTATATCGCGCACACTCACTTTGTACCTGCCGTGATTTTGGTGCTTCTTTTAAGGTATTGAAGAGAAAGGACTTTTCAGGCGCTGTTTGAATCCATTCAAAACAATGTGAGGATTTTCTGTTTTTGTTTCTGGGCGGGGTTATTTCGATGTTTTGCAAATAACGAGGGTCCTGTTATTTTTCTTGCTTGGACGCTAACCCATTGATCTTAAAGTAACTTATTTTGGCGGTTGGCGCAAAGCGTGCGCATTCAGCTGCAGCGTAAACTGGTAAATTTCTCAGTCACAATTATGTTGTGTAAATATACAGTACTGGTGTGGTTTGGAGGTGTTATGCCCAGTCCGTTTATTGAGTCGCTTAGACGGGATATCCGTTATCACGATCGACGCCACCCAGCCGATATGGGGGCGGAGGAGGTCAGGACTTTCCTCAGTCATCTGGCCAGCGATCGCCATGTTGCCATTAATACCCAAAGATCGCCTGGAGCGCGTTGGTGTTTCTCTACGCCAAGTTTTTGCAGCTTGTATTGGTCCGAATACATGCAGTCGTTCAGCGGCTGTGGATAAAGCGGATTCTCCTCTGTCATAGCACGCTATATTAATACGTAAGCTAGGTACGCTGGCCATCGTTAATCTTGCTGTCATGTTGATGCTTGGGCCGCTCAATGATTGCCCAAGCGGTATTCGGGAGGCATTATGTTATTACTCATTACCTACGTGTTGATTGCCTTGGTTTTCTCGTTTTTATGCTCCATTGCCGAGGCGGTTTTGCTGAGTGTCGGCCCGGCCCACGTGGCTTTATTGGAAAAAGAGGGTAAGCCTTGTGGGGCGTTACTGAGATCGCTCAAGCAGGATATCAACAAACCGCTAGCGGCCATTTTAACGCTCAATACCATTGCCCACACCATTGGTGCTGCGGGTGCGGGTGCGCAGGCGCAAAGCGTGTTTGGCAGCAGTTATTTAGCGGCTACCTCTGCGGTTTTGACCTTACTTATTCTGGTGTTCTCAGAGATCATTCCTAAAACACTAGGGGCCCACTATTGGAAACAGCTGGCGCCCATCACCGCTTATCTATTGCGGGTGCTTATCGTCATGCTGTGGCCCTTTGTGAAGATGTCAGAAAGGCTCACCCGAGGCTTTACCGAAGGACCTAACTTGAGCGGCTTTAGCCGTGAAGAGTTCGCGGTGATGGCCGAGCTGAGTGCCAATGAAGGCCAGCTCAAAGTTCGTGAGTCATTGATCTTAAAAAACCTGCTGTTTTTATCGGACACCCCAGTGTTTGACATACTGACGCCAAGGACGGTTATCTTCTCTCTGCCTGAAGACAGCAGCGTAGAGGGGTACTTCCATCAGCACGATCATGTGCGGTTTTCTCGAATTCCAATATACAAAGGCGGCGATGTTGAGGATATATCAGGGTTTGTATTGCGCAGCGACCTGCTGCTGGCTCAGGCGCGGGGCAATACGGCATCTTGCTTGTCCAAGTACGCAAGGAACATTCGAGCGATGGCAAAAAGCACATCGGTGGCCGAGGCCCTTGAACAGTTCATTAAGCTCAATGCACACATGATGCTGGTGGTGGATGAGTACGGTGGGGTCGAGGGCTTACTGACCTTGGAGGATCTGCTGGAATCGTTATTGGGCGTTGAAATTGTGGATGAAGGTGACAGCACCGTCGACATGCAAGCGCTGGCTAAAAAGCTTGCACGCAAACGCATGGATGGCGAGCACCGCGTTTAAACGCAACAGACCGAGCGCTGGCCTGTTGCGTTCTAATGGTTACTTTAGTTGTATTACAAGCACCTGCAGCGGTAATTGCTTTTGCTCTTCATGTTTAACCTGGCTGCGGCGGCTGTAGTCGGTGGCCATGAGTTTGCCTTGGTTGTCTGCGTGGCCGACCACTTCTGACCAACTCATCTGGTCGAGGGCTTTTTAGAAGCAGCAAAAATACTTTAATTTAACGCTCCCTTAGTTACACCACTACGGCCACATTACGCCTTGTCTGATAACTCACTCAGCCTGGCGATCACATTCGGTGCAGCGCGCAAGCGAAAAAATGCCCCGTCGGTATCGGCGCGCTCTTCAAGCACTTCGCAGGAGGCAAATATGTCGCCGCGCAAACCCTGTGCCGACCAGGGCAAAAAGATCTCGGATTCAACCAGATCCTTTTGGAATTCCGTCACTATCGCGCGATGTAACTGAGCTATGTCATCCTTGCGGCGGGCGCTAAGTACTAAGCAGCCGGGATACTTGGCTTGCAGCTCAGCAGTACGCGCTTGTTGCGCGGCGGTGTCATCCAGATAGTCAATTTTATTGAAAACCCGAATGCGCGGCACGCTGTCAGCGCCAATCTCGGCCAATACTTTATCAGTGACTGCCAGCTGCGCCTCATAGCCAGGGTCTCCGGCGTCAATAACGTGCAGCAACAGTGATGCGTTTAAGGCTTCGTCCAGCGTTGACTTGAACGAGGCGACCAGACCGTGCGGCAAATTTTTGATAAAACCCACCGTGTCACTGACCAATACCTTAGGCACACTTTCTGGCTGCAGGGTACGTACCTTGGTGTCCAGTGTGGCAAACAATTTGTTGGCGACGAGCACTTCCTTGCCGGTCAGGGCGCGCATCAAGGTGGATTTACCCGCGTTGGTATAACCGACCAGCGCCACCTGTGCTAAACCCGTTTGCCCCAGGCGTCGTGATCGCTGGGTATCGCGACCGGCCTCCATGGCATCAATTTCTTTTTGCAGCTCAGCAATACGATCGCGAACTTTTTGGCTGTCCGTCTGGCTGCGCGACTGTCCGGTACCGCGTCCGCCGGCACCGCTGCGCTGTCGCCCTAAGGGGCCGGCGCGCTTGGCCGCCTCGCGCAGGCGCGGCGCCATATAACCCAGCCGCGCAATCTCAACCTGTACCCTCGCGGCGTGTGAGCTGGCATTGCGATGAAATATTTCGAGGATGACCACGGTGCGGTCCATCACCTCGAAACCCAATTCATTTTCCAGGTTGAGCGACTGGGATGGCGATATTTCGTGGTCGACCAGAATATAATCCATCGCGTCTCTGGGCTCCTGCGAGCTACTCAACGCCAAGGCATCTATGCTGGCTTGTTCGCCCTGCAAGAATTGCCGTATTTCTTCGCGCTTGCCTACGCCCATATACGCCGTCGAGTCGAAAGACGAGCGCCTTTGGGTGAACTGCCCGACCACCTCCAGCCCCAGCGTTTTGGCAAGGTCACCCAGCTCGGCCAGGGACGACTCGAATTCAACATCGCTGACGTTGTCCAGTTGTACGGCGACGATCAGCGCACGCTTAAGGCCAGTTGTTTCAAGGTTTGACATAGGGTTGTTTCTCAACTCGAGGGCGCGCTAAGTTAAAAAAACCCGGCAATGGCCGGGCTTATAGTTGGGCGTTAAAACGTTAGATCTAGGCTACTTTAGCTGAGCCAAAAGCACCTGCAGCGGGTGCGGCAATTGCTTTTGGTCTTCACGTTTAACTTGGCTGCGGCAGCTGTAGCCGGTGGCCATGAGTTTGCCCTCGTTCTCTGTATTGCCGACCACTTCTGACCAGCTCATCTGGTAGAGGGCTTTGGAGTTGTCCACATTCTGCGCTTCGTGCCCATAGGTACCGGCCATGCCGCAGCAGCCTGTGTCGACCAGCTTCATTTCTTGGCCTAGGTCACTGAACACATTCCCCCAGTCTTTAATCGAAGCGGCGGCGTTGGTCTTTTCGGTACAGTGGGCCATCAACATAAAGTCGCCAGTTTCTAACTTCTCGGCTTGGCTCAGCAGCTGTTCACGCTGGGTGGCCAACCACTCCTGCAGCAGCAGTACGCTCGGCGCTTTGTCGCCCATGAGCTTTTGGTATTCGCTGCGGTAGGCCAGTGTCATCGAGGGTTCAATACCCACCAGAGGCAGGTTTTCGGCGGCTAGACTGTTGAGGAATTCGGCGTTGCTGTTGGCAGCCTTGTCGAAAGCCTGCATAAAGCCGTGCACGTGCAGGGGTTTGCCGTTGGCTTTATAGGGCGCCAGCAGCGGAACAAAACCCAGTTGCTTCAACAGTTTTAAGGAATCGATTACGACCTGGGTGTCGAAGAAGCTGGTGAAGGCGTCCTGCACGATGATCACCGCTCGGGCTTTTTCATCACTCGACAGATTGCGAATATTCTCCGCCGCCGCCCAGCGCACGCCCAAGCCTTGCAGCTCTTTGTCTAGGCGCACGCCCGTGAGCAGTGGACTGTCGACCATGCCCGCCACCTTGGCGAGTATCGCTTGCATAAACTTCGGCTTCATCAGGCCGTTGTATAACCAATGCACGCGAACTAACGCCGGCACCATAAGCTCCAAGCCGCCAATAAAGTAATCCTTCAGCGGGCGCAGGTAGCGGCTGTAGTAGAGCTCCATAAACTTACTGCGAAAACTCGGCACATCCACTTTTATGGGGCACTGGCCCACGCAGCTCTTGCAGGCCAAGCAACCGCTCATGGATTCCATCACTTCATTGGAGAAGTCGTAGTCGCCCTTGTTTTTCGCCAGGGTGTTTTTTGTGCGGCTGTAGAGGCTGGTGATAAAACCGCTGAACAGGGTTTTTTCACGCATCTCGCGGGCTTGCTTCACTGGGTCTATGCCGCGCTCGCTCAACTGTTTGAGCCATTCGCGTACCAGTGATGACCGGCCTTTGGGTGAGTGCTTGCGCTCGCGGGTCACCTTCCAGGACGGGCACATGGCGTCGTTCGGGTTCCAGTTAAAGCAGGCGCCATTGCCGTTGCAATACATGCCGTCGCTGTAGCCTTCCCACACCTGCACGGGAATCTTGCGATCCTCCTCCCCTCGGGTCGGGGCTTCATCAATTTTAGTGAGCGAGAAGTGGTCACTCGGGGTGGCGATCTTGCCCGGGTTGAGTTGATTGCGCGGGTCACAGGTGGCTTTGATGCGCTGCAGCTGTGGGTAGAGGTCACCGAAGAATTTAGGCGCGTATTCGCTGCGCAACCCTTTGCCGTGTTCGCCCCAGAGCAGGCCGTTGTATTTGTGGCACAGCTCGGCCACCTGATCGCTGATGGCGCGGATCATCGGGATCTGACTTTCGTCTTTCATGTCGATGGCGGGACGCACGTGTAATACACCGGCGTCGACGTGGCCAAACATGCCGTAGGGCAGCTGGTGGTGGTCGAGCACCTTGCGGAACTCCATGATGAAGTCGGCGAGATTTTCCGGTGGCACGGCCGTGTCCTCAACAAATGGTATCGGCCGCGCCTCGCCCTTGGCATTGCCTAATAGGCCCACGGCTTTTTTGCGCATGCCCCAGATCTTGCCCACCGAAGCGCTGCCCATGGCAATGGAATAGCCAATGCTTACAGCTCGATTGTTTTCTACGGAGTCAGCGCCTGCGGCGTCACGTGATAAAGAGCCCTCTGCGGCCCGCTCGTCTAGAAGGTCCGTCAGCACTTTAATCTTCGCGTCCAGCTCATCTTGGCTGTCGGCCGTGTATTCCACCAGATTGATGCCGGCAATGTCTCGGCCAGCGTACTGGCCCTCTGCGGGAGGGAAGAAGTCCGCGACTGTGTTCCAAACTATGTCGTTCATCGCCAGGTTGAGCACTTTCGAATCAACTGTCTCGATGGAGGTGGGACCGGCTTTCATCAGTTCGGTGGCATCGCGCAGGCCCAGTTCAAAACTGTCGTACTTGACGTTCACCAGCGCCGAGACTTTCGGAATCGGCAGCAGGTTCAGCTTGGCTTCGGTGATAAAGCCGAGCGTGCCTTCACTGCCACAGAGTACGCTGTTGAGGTTAAACAACCCGTCGTCTGTGTGTATGTGTGCCAGGTCGTAACCTGTGAGGCAGCGGTTGAGCTTGGGAAACTTATCTTCAATGGCTTGGGCGTGTTCGCGGTGGATGTCTTCCACCACCCGGTGCAGTTCACCCACTCGGTCTTGTTGTGCGGCGGTGGCTTTAAAATCGTCAAGGTCTATGGGCTTGGAGTTCCACTCGCTGCCGTCCAAAAATACCGTATGCAGCTCTAGTACGTGATCGCGGGTCTTGCCGTAGAGCACCGAGCCCTGTCCCGAGGCATCGGTATTGATCATGCCGCCAATGGTGGCGCGGTTACTGGTGGACAGCTCCGGGGCAAAAAACAAGCCGTGCGGTTTTAGAAAGGCGTTGAGCTGATCTTTGACCACACCGGTCTGCACCCGCACCCAGCGCTGCTCGACGTTGATCTCGAGGATACTGTTCATGTACTTGGATATATCGACGACCAGGCCGTCGGTCAGCGACTGACCGTTGGTGCCTGTGCCGCCGCCGCGAGGGCTGAGCACGACGGCGCGGAACTGCTTGAGGTTCGAGAGCTCGGTGATCTTCACCAGATCTTCACTGCTCTTGGGGTAGACAACACCCTGTGGCAACACCTGATAGATGGAGTTGTCGGTGGCCAGTACCGTGCGGTTGGCGTAATCCGGATTGAGGTCGCCCTCAAAACCGCAGGCCTTTAGCGCTTCGATAAACGCCAGATATTGGCTTTGAACGGGGGATGTCTCACGGATACTGGGAATCATGCTCGAACTCATCGGTTTCAGGTTTTGCAGCGAATCGCTTGCGGGAGCTGGGCTCCGGCAGCGCGGGTCTTAACTAAAGTCAGCGCTTGGGTTGAATATAAAGGCGACTGGGGCCAAATAGGCGGGCATTTTACGCGATTTCCCCCCCGGCAACCAATGTCTCGCACGTTATAGAGACAATTGACTGTGCGAATACTGGGTCAGAGCGCTGCTGTTCGCAGAGTATTTAGCCTTACTGGGTACTTGTGGATAACTTCTGCGCTGCGTCGTGGGGTGTTGATAAGTGGAACCCTCTATACTCAACGGCGGTATAGCCATCACCTGTCGATACCATAGGAGTCTAGTCAGTGTTTGAAGAACTCGAGCAAAGCGTGGCCAGTGGGCCGGATGATGTTTGGCATTTCTGGTTTGAGGCCTTGTCGCCCAAACACTGGTGGCAAAAAAATGAGGCGCTGGATCAGTTGATTGCGCGGCGCTTTACTGAGTTGCATCGCCAGGCGCGCAGTGGCGAACTCTACCCTTGGCGCGAGACAGCGCGGGGGCGTCTCAACGAAATTATTCTGCTGGATCAGTTTTCCCGCAATATGTACCGCGATCAAGCGCAGGCGTTTGCCCAGGACTCCCAGAGTTTGGTGTTGGCACAGGAGGCTATCCGCAGCGGCGCGGATCAGGCGGTGGAGGAGCTGCAGCGGCCGTTTTTCTATCTGCCGTTTATGCACAGTGAGTCCCTGCTGATTCAGGATGTGAGTGTCGGTCTCTACGAGCAGTTGGCCAGCGACAGTGATGGGCGACAAAACAACATCGGTTTTGCGTTGCGCCACAGGGTGATCATTGAGCGCTTCGGTCGCTTCCCTCATCGCAACGCGCAATTGGGCCGCGCCTCCACCGATGCCGAAATCGAGTTTTTAAAACAGCCGAGTTCGAGCTTCTAGCTTGTCGAAGGGTACTGGGAGGGGCGTGAGGTTTGCACCAGCTGAGGGTTCAGCTGGTGCGGCGAGCAATGTTAGGCGTTGAGCACATCGTCCTTGACGCTGAGGCAGACAGCCACAACCTTGTCGATTTGCTCTTGGGATACGTCTAACTCTTGCAGGGTGGCGACTAAATTCTCAGCCACCGCATTGAAGTGACCTTCGTTAAGGTTCATGTGTTTGTGCGCGTCGCGCATGTCTTTGCCCGTGTAGTTATTGGGGCCG
>Ga0209396_1006834_pt1 | contig 10338 bp, 10 predicted proteins | sample GOMGulsemesocosm_6_FD_184638 | JGI IMG/M metagenome (GOLD analysis project Ga0209396, IMG submission 184638) | Methane-oxidizing microbial communities from mesocosms in the Gulf of Mexico - GOM8C Gulf of Mexico (SPAdes) (version 2) | ecosystem: Environmental > Aquatic > Marine > Cold seeps... | reverse complement strand
AGAGGCGGCCATATCGACTAGGCCTACGGGTATTGTGATGATAAGTGCAGGAAAAAAATCATAGAGAACGTAGAGGCTACATGACAGCGCATTTTCTGTGGCGTGGTTTAAACCTGCCATTGGGCTGCCTGTTTGGTGATTTTCTCCGGTGCGTGCTAATAAACCAGAGCAGCCCGATAGTGTGAGCACGAAGAGTGAGATGATGAATAATCGCATGGGAACCTAGATTAATGAAACGCTGTAAAGTGGGTCGATTAATTTACCTATAAGGCTTATTCAGCACTATCGAGCATAATCATTAATTTGCAGTTCGGTAGATGATCGTATGGATTTGGGGTGGCGGTTATAAAAGTTAGTGTTGAATATATTCATCATAATCTCGATTTTTTATTCTAATGTTGAATATATTCAACATGTTAATGATTATCTAAAAAGAAACCCGTTACATTCTTTCAGCAATATATCCGTTTTTCTTCTTCACGAACTCTACTAATGCTGGGTGATAATCTTCGCTCACCGCTTTTTTCACTGATGGTCTTTTTGCTAAATTTTTCCTCCACTGTTGCAGTGTTTCTAAACCTTGCATACAGGTTATTTCGACATACTGTTCGAAGACATCGAAGTATCTAAAGACGGGAGCGAAGGCGGCATCGACTAGGCTGAAACTCTCTCCATCGAAATAATGTGTCGTTTTTTTGTTATTCACTTCTTTTTCTAATTTTATATTCAGACGGCTAAAGTGTGCGGCTAATGTGTCTTGTATTTGTTCAAATTCTGCTTTGTTTTTTGCGTTATACAATTTGCCAATCTGGTTGAGCATGGCGGTGCTGAATTCTATCCAGGCGCGGGCTTGTGCGCGGAGTTTTGGCGCGTTGGGTAGTAGGCTGCCTTGGGTTGTTTCGTCTAGGTATTCGCAGATGACCGCGGATTCAAACAGTACTTCTTGTAAGCTGTCTTTGTCATTAAGGATTAGCAGTGGCACCTTGCCTGTGGGTGATAGTGCTTTAAACCAGTCGGGCTTGTTGGTTAGGTCTATGTTGGTGCGTTGATAGTTGATTCCTTTTTCTTCTAGGGTGATTACGGAACGCTGCACGTATGGGCAGAGTTTGTAGGCGACTAGGTGTGGTGTGTTGGTTTTTGACATTTTATTACTCCAGTATTTATTGATCATTTTGTTGCTGTCAGTTTCTTGCTGTCAGTTTCTTGCTGTCAGTTTCTTGCTGCTCGCTTCCATAGGTTCATTATGCTATTTGCTTTTGTGCAAGTTAATTGGCAATCTTTGCAAGTCTTTATTGCGTATTTGCAAGTTGCAGGCAAGATAGTGAAAGCTTAGAGGTTGTGAGTATTAGGAGAAGAATATGGATTGGAATGCGTTAAAGAGTTTTTATGCCATTGCCGAGCAAGGTTCTTTATCTAGGGCGGCTGTTGTTCTTGGGGTGAATCATTCAACGATGTTTCGTCGCTTGCAGGTATTTGAGCAAGAATTGGGTGGGCGCTTATTTGATAAGTTGGATAACCGCTATGTGCTGACGCCGATGGGAGAGGAGTTGCTGGAGTATGCGCACAAGGCTTCGAATGTCTTTGAGGATATTGAACGTAATTTGGAGGGGAAGGATGTGCAGCCCAAAGGGGTGGTGAAGATTACGGCGCCGTTTAATTTGGCGATACGTTATTTGCCGAGGGCTTTGGCTGATTTTCGGGTGTTATATCCTGAAATTGAAATCGAGCTGTTATCGAGCAACCAGATGGTGAATATGAATAGCCGTTTGGCAGATATTGCGTTGCGGATAAGTGATAACCCGCCTGAACATTTGGTGGGCAAAAAAATAGCCGATATTCCTTGGGGCATTTTCTCGGGTTTAGACTCGAGTATTGAGCAGGGTGATGTACAGGCGAATTTAGCCGATCATTCGCTGATTGGTGGCGCGGGTCTGATGCGCAATTTAGATGTGTTTTCTTGGTTGGATAAGCATTACTCTGCGCACATTATTACCCGCTGCGATGAGTTAACGGCAATGTCGTATTTTGCGCAGGCGCAGCAGGGATTAGCATTTTTACCGCTGGATCAGGCGCGCGAAGGGATTATGCAAGTGGGGGTATTACCAGCGAAGTTTAATAGTAAATTATGGATTTTATTACATCCAGATTTACGTAAAGTAGAGCGGGTGCGCTTGGTGATGGCGCATTTAGCGAGCTTCTTTGCCGAAGAATGTTGGGGCTGAAGCCGTGATATCGTCGTTTGGTTTGCACGTAATAATCTAATTAATAAGAAACTTCCCGCCATTAGCGTTATTCGATCTAAGAAATACGGTACGACAGGCTAATCTTTTAGTAGCAGTTTAATTTTTTTGGCTAGGAAACGACATGCAAACGGATGTGGGGTTTCAAAATCAGAACTACAACATATACAGGATTGTGATCAATCAGGTATTGGGCGATCAAGAGCAGTTACCTTCATTACCCAGCTTGACTCTGAAAATACGGACCGCTGTTGCAGACCTAAGTATTTCTCGTAAGGCTCTAGCAGAGCTGATTAGTATGGATCCTAGTCTGTGCGCGATGTTAATGAAAATTGCCGCGAGTCCTATTTATAGAGCTCAAATGCCGGCACAAAGTATTCAGGATGTTATTGCTCAGCTAGGCCTAAAAGAGGTGGATAGGGTGGTGATGTTGCACAGCGTAAAAAGCCTTTTTACCCTTAATCACCCACAACTGAGCAAACTCTTTAAATTGAGCTGGCAGCGTATGGTGCTTAAGGCTTCAATGAGTACTTTTTTGGCTGAATATTTGGGATACAAGCCTGCCGGACAAGCAATGATGGCGGCACTGTTGAGTGAGGTAGGAACTTTGGCTGTATTATCAGCATTCCGAGAAGTCGAGCACAAGCCAGATGCTGAGATGTTTTTTAAGCTCTGTAAAGAATACAGTAAATCTTTAGGTCTTATTCTGCTGAAAAAGTGGAACTTACAGGAGGAATATATAGAAGTACTAAGGAGTTTGGGCCAATGGCACATGCCATCGACGGGTGAGCTAAGTCTGCTTGATATTGAAAATCTCGGCCTATATCACAGCGTTCGTGTATTGGATGCTAATGCTGATCTGCCTCCGCTAGATGAGCTGCCAGCCTACCATAAGCTCGATCGTTCACATCAGCATGTCAGTAGTAATCAACAGCTGACAATGGTGTCGTTGCATCGAAAAGAAATTTTGGCTTTGGCTAAAAGTTTTGCTTAAACACCTAGGCCAGAATATGGTCTAGGCATTTAATGTTTTTTATAGCGAGCTATCAACATCTTGTTGAGTAAATTGAGGATATCCAGAAGGACGATCGCTGTTTACTGTGTTTAAGAAGTTGCTATTTTTCATGGCGATGGATGCTGAACCATAGTTATACGTGTTCAACTTATCACGCATGATTTGGTTGCTTATATTATCACCAGTCAGTGTGTACCAGCTGGTAATCGGGGGTACTACAAAGGCACCATAAGGATTTTCTGCATATTCATTCGACTTAGCAAAACGCAGTGCGTGGGTTAGGCCGCCATCTTTGTGATAGACAATTTTTAAGTGCCCTTGTTCTAAAGGTAATTCGTTAACGGGCTTGGTGTATAGGTTGCCGTGTGCACTATAGCTACCGTGAGTGACGTTACCGTTTTTAGTCCAAACGGCGGCGTTTTCCCAATCGTTCTTATGCCCGCCACCTAGTCCATCTACGGTCTGGTCTTTGAGAAAATACAATGCGTAGTAGTGTGAGCAGAATTCGTCGGTGCTGACGGTTGTGCAAATGTAGCGGTGCAGTGTATTGGATGTTTTTAGGAAGTCCGATTTACGGCAATTTTCTGTTAGGCCACCGCCTGTATCTAACCCTTGATTCTGCTGACCATCACGGCCAATCCCTGCGCTTGGTAAACAACCGTCGCCATCAAAGTCGAAGACTGGGTGTGTGGTGCTGATATCGATCAAGGCGGGTAAAGCAACATCGAGTGCGGCTAGTTCAGCGACGGCACTGGGGCTGCTGGATGCCATGGCTTGTTGGCAAGATAAGGCTATTAGCCCAAAAATTATTTTTTTCATCATGTTTCCTTAGGAGTGCGGTTGGTTTATTTTAATTTTTATTAGCACTATAGAACTAGGATATTACATTTTTTGTTAAGTTGGCTGCAATGACTCGGGGGTAGAATATGAAAAATGGCTCGCTTGGTCTAGGGCTAGCAGTGCTAATGGGCCAAGTACTGCATTACCGGCATACGATCATGTATTATTTTTATTAAAATGCCTCTATACTGGATTTACATACAGTGTTTATGTGCACAGTACTTGGAGGATTTGCAATGATTATGAAACTTACTCTTTATAGCGATTCGGTGGCGGCGGGCTTTCCTAGCCCTGCGGATGATTATAAAGAAGATGCGCTCAGCCTTGATGAACATTTGATTACTCATCCGGCGGCGACGTATCTGGCGAAGGCTTCAGGCGACTCTATGCAGGGGGTGGGTATTTTTGATCAGGACTTGCTGATTGTGGATAGGTCGTTAACCCCTCGCAGTGGCAGTATTGTTGTTGCTGCGGTGGATGGTGAGCTGTGTTGCAAGCAGATTGATCTGGAGGGGCGGCAGCTGTTATCGGCGAATGTGGATTATCCGCCGATTGTCATTTCTGATGAACAAGATTTGTTGATAGAGGGCGTGGTAAAAGCCTCTGTTCGCTATCACTGGCAGGGTTGATGTTTACGCATGCGCTGAGAGCGCTATCGTATTCAAAGGGTATGTTGGGTGGCGGTGTCATTTGTGTATTGAATATTTACATCGCTATTTTAGTGCTTAATAGTTTTGTTAAATATCTTCAGCTTCTTTGATGTTTGCTATTGTTGATTGCAACAGTTGCTATGCCAGCTGTGAACAAATTTTTCGCCCAGAATTGCGCGGTAAACCGGTAGTTGTGCTGTCGAATAACGATGGTTTTATTGTGGCGCGTTCTAAAGAAGCAAAGTTATTAGGCTTGGAAGACTTGCAGCCTTTTTTTAAAGTTGAGCAGATCTTAAAACAAAATAAGGTGGCGATTTTTAGCAGTAATTATCCATTGTACGGTGATATTAGCCAGCGCGTAATGACGACACTAAAAGCCTTTTCCCCTGAGGTGGAGGTGTATTCTATTGATGAGATGTTTTTAAATTTTGACGGTATGAAATGGGATTTAGAGGACTATGGACAGCAAATAAAAAACAAACTGTGGCAAGACATTCGTATGCCGGTAGCCGTGGGGATTGCGCCGAGTAAAACCTTGAGTAAGTTGGCGAATCGCGCGGCCAAAATTATTCCTAAATGTGGTGGTGTTTGTGTATTGGACGAGCCGCACAAATGGCAGTGGCTGCAAAAACGTTTGCCGGTTATAAAAGTGTGGGGTGTGGGTTCTCGTTTGGCTAAGCGCTTAGAGCATTATAAAATTCATTCGGTTTATGATCTTGCAAGGGCGGACCCTAAAACGTTGCGCCGTGATGTGAGTGTGAATTTAGAGCGTACCATTAACGAGCTCAATGGCATTGCGTGTTATCCATTGGAAGAACAACCTGCCGCGAAGAAACAGATTTATTGCACACGCTCGTTTGGCCAGAAGCTCACCGAGCTCGCGCCGATTAAACAAGCGGTTGCGGTGTACGCTAGTCGTGCGGCCGAGAAGCTGAGGACACAAAACTCACTGGTGCAATCGATACAGGTGTTTTTGAATACCTCGCCATTCGAGTCGGATTATTTCAGCCGCAGTATTGTCTGCCAAACGGCTTTTCCGACCAACGATAGCCGTGAAATTGTGAGCGCGGTACTGCAGGGATTGGAGTCGATCTATAAACCGGGGCATCGGTATTTAAAAGCAGGGGTAGGGTTGCTGGATGTAAGTGATCGGCAGTTTAATCAGTATGATTTGTTTCACCGTGGGCAGTCGAACTGTTCGGATAAGGTGATGCAGGTATTGGATAAGATCAATTTTAGGCATGGGCGCAATGCGTTGTTCATTGGTTCGGAAGGTGTTGTGCAAAAGTGGACTATGCGCCAGCAGTATAAATCACCGGCGTATACTACGCGTTGGGCTGATATTCCTGTGGTGGTGTAATGCTTTTCTGGCTAGGTATTCTTCTGGATGGACACAAAAAAGGCCCTGAATAGTGCTATTCAGGGCCTTTTTTGCTGCGAATAAAAGAAATTATCCTTCTACGTCGCCTGTAGCAACGGCTTCAATTGCTTCAACTGATTCTACAGCAGGAGCAACTTCAACGGCAGCTTCAGTTGTTTCAGCTGATTCAACAATAGGAGCAACTTCAACAGCAGTTTCAGCAACAGGGGCAGCTTCAATAGCGGCTTCAGTTGTTTCTGTAACGATTGCAACTTCAGTAGTTTCTACAGCGGGTGCAGAGACTGTGGCAACAACTGGTGCAGTTTCAACAGTAGGTGTAGATACGACAGCATCTTCTCCGCAGGCAGTGATGGCAGCGGCGGCTAATACGATGGCTATGTGCTTTAACATTTCTTTATTCCCTAAATTATAATTATTATGTGCTCTAAGAGCGAGGTTAATACTAAAGCATAAGTTTGAAGTTAAATATGGATCATCTTCGTATTAGCGCTTCTGCCCTTGTTAAACGGCAGAAGTGTGAACCAGTACTTTTGGTCTGCGCCCAATGTAGACAATGGGCGTATCCCCTTAGAGATTACTAAGCATTTTCAATGCTGAGGTAGACCAATGTTTGGTTTAATAGTTGGTAAGCAATTTCGCCAAACGTAAAAGGACCGGTTAGTTCAGCGGTCTTTTTATTTTCTAATTCTGCATATAGAAAGTTCAGTATGCAGTTAAAAGAAAAACTCGTTTCTGGTAGTTCTTGGTTAGCAATCGCTTTGTTTAATTCGGTTACATAGTCTGCGATAGGGGTTGCAAATTGATAATCTACGCCCGCAAATACGGGGGCATAAAATGCAACGGATTCATTTTCCATTTCTTTGATCGAGACGTTGATATTAACGCCATTATAATCGGCCACTAATGGCAGTCGTGTATCAATATTATTGTTTTGTACATATTGAGAAAACTTTTCAGGCTTGCCGTCAATTAGACAATCAGATGCTGAAAATCCTGTGTCAGTAAAACTGATTTTTGGTCCTGAGCCTTGTTCGAATAAATTTACAATATTAATATTAGCAAACTGGTCTTCAGCGAGTGGTACGTGCATGGCAATGGCTTTGTCGGTCATTAGCATGTTTGCGGTACCAAAGCCTACTTGTGGCTGAGCTTCTGTTTCGTCTAAGTGGCTACCTGCAATCCAGCCAATGATTGGCGAGAAAAACATGTTGTTATAGCCTGGTGCATTCTCGGCGTATTCCGCATGTACAGCACTACCCGCAGGTAGGATCGTGATGGTGAATCCATTTTCAGGCGCATCTTGGGCGATGTTTTTAATAGAGTTAACATCGTAGGGCATTATTCTGGGTGGATTGTTAAGATTGATACCTTCAATTGTATTAACAAACGCTTTTTCTTGGCTAACTTCTCCGCCATCTTGACCCATGAAGTAGGGAATACTGCCCGCAATCCAGTTACCTGAAGGAAGCTGTTGTAGGATTTTCTTGTCAGCGGCAATGATTAAAAATTCGCGCTGATTAATTTTTTCTATCAAGGTATCAATGTCGATTAATGCGGATGTAATTTGTACGTTACTCATGATGTTCCTCTCTATAATTCGTGAAATTGATTAGACGGCTTCAGCTTTACATTCTGATAAATTTTGTATTTCACGCTTTAAACTACGATGGTTGTCACTAAAGAACTGGTGAAGTTCTTCGGCTGACTCTTGTTCAAACCCTTTGGCAACTTGGCTTTTTAGTTTGACGAGTAGTAAATTTAGATTCAGTTTACTGCTCTTTAATTCGACTTGTTCGGTGACGATATCTTGCCAAATAGAATGTGATTTTTCTGGGATGTTTTTATCTTCTGGCTCACTATTAATGGATTCTGAAATTTTCTTAATCGCAATTAATTCATTGCGTAAGCTGCCGATGTTTTTCTTCAGATACTTCATTAGCTCGATAACAATGTCTCGTTTTTCAGAGCTTGATAGGCCTTTTTTATAAAGACTTTTTAAGCGAGAAATGTATAAGTTAAAGGCTAGGTTAGATGACATTAACGAAAACTTTTCAGTTAAAATGTTATCCCATACCGGATGTGTTGGTGTGAGCTTATTGGCACTTCTATTTTGAGTAGCCGGTTGCTCTATTGGGTTGGATACTTCTTCTTTCTTTGCTCCAATCTGTTGATACTCTACTTTTAGATTGGCTTTATTTTTAATAAAAAATGCACGTAAGGTTGCAACAGATTCTTGCAGGTTTGAGCTATCACTGTTGTTTATCTCATTCAGCTCTAGCTTATGTAGAAGCATTCTTAACGGGGTTAAGCTCGTTTTTAGCGGGGTTTCACGCTTTATTATTTTGATCCAAATAGGATCGGTCTCTAAAGGAAGTAAGCTGCTGGTATTTTGCGTTATGTGGTTATTTTCTGTATCAAGAATGAACAGTTTAATATTGTCGACTTGCAGGCCGGTTAAGGTCGAAATTACATCGGCGCTAATTTTCTTGCCATGGGCAAATAGAATGAGTTCTTCGACTTGTTTGGTATATTGTTTATTAGCGGAGCCTAGAAATGCGGGACACACGAGTTTGGTTAGGCGATGAAAATTTGATTCTGAACTTTTAAATATTATTTTTGTATTATAACGGCCAAGCTTTACATGTTCCCAGGAATATTTTGTTTGCTTTGATGTACTTTTAAAGCGTGACTTAATCGATTTATTTTTGTTGCTGATTTCATCTAACAGGATGGAAAGCAGTTCATTTTCATCATTGATTTTCATATCTTTGATATAAAACGGTGCGTATATACCTAGGATACTTTCTACCGCTTTTGCCCGTAATTTGTCCAAAACCTATTCCTTGTGGTGAGTTTTTTGGTCTGACGCCGTACCTCTTCCAATTGAAAATAATAAGCATTCCGTTTTGGCGCATTTTGTGTAAGTATTGTAATTATTAATATATAAAAATACAATCTTATTCGATAATCATATAAGCAGTTTGTGCTTAATTTAAGGAAAGTGTGATGAATGTCCCAACCGCAGTATCATTCTCAGGGAATGAAGTTGAGCGTTTGCAAAAGTATTGTGTGGAGAAGAGTTTTCTAGAAGAGGAGTATTTGTTTAAGCAAAGCGATCGGCCAGATGGTTGCTTTTATATTCTGAGTGGGCAATTAGTGACTCAGTATTATGATGCAGATGTCAGTACGGACATTATGCTGGAGTATTATGGCAAAGGCGATCTTGTCGGGGCGATGAGTCTTATCGAGGATGAGCCTAGAGTGATGACGGTTAAGGTGACTCAAGCCGTAAAAGTCCTGTTTTTATCGGCTAAAAAGTTGGAAGAGTTAGCGAGCCTTGATGAACTTGCTTATCAAGAATTTTTAAAATTGTTTAATGCATCGCTTATTCAGCGTCTGCGAAAATCTCAGCCTTTAAATCAACAAGCCGCGTTAAAAGGTTCGAGTATTCCTCTGGTAGATCAGCAGATTAAATTGGCCAAATTGGCACATGAAGAGTTCTTGTCTTGGTCTGAAGATAGCGTTGATGAAATAATTACAGCAATAGCCAAGACAATTTATGCGCAAGCTAATGACCTAGCTGTGCTAACGCAGCGCGAGTCGGGTATGGGAGTTGTTGAGCATAAAATTTTAAAAATTAAACTGGGTTCTTTGGACGTGGCAGATTCCTTGGTTAATAAACCGGGCAATGGTGCCATTGAATTAGAAGCCAACGGTGTAGAGCGTATTTCTATGCCGATTGGTGTTGTCTTCGGCATGATACCCATTACTAATCCTGTAGAAACGATTGTCTTTAAAACCTTGATAAGTTTGAAGTCACGTAATTCGATTGTTATTAGTTCTCACCGTAAAGGCCGTTTAGTTGGAGAGCGCACGGTTGAACTTATTCGCCAGGTACTTAAACGTTTTGGTGCACCTGAAAACCTTGTTCAAGCTCCTGAGTTAGCGGCCAATCGCAAAGTAACAAATGCGTATATGACTCACGATGACATCAGTATGATTTTGGCGACGGGTGGCCCTTCTATGGTGAAGAGTGCGTACTCTTCTGGTACCCCAGCGATTGGTGTGGGTAAAGGTAATGCACCTGTTTGGGTATGTGATGATTGTGATGTCGAAGCGGCGGTTAATAAAATTATTAACAGTAAAGCATTTGATAATGGTGTTGTGTGCGGCAGTGAAAATAATTTGATTATCGATCATGTTATTGTCGAT
>Ga0209396_1006833_pt1 | contig 10338 bp, 8 predicted proteins | sample GOMGulsemesocosm_6_FD_184638 | JGI IMG/M metagenome (GOLD analysis project Ga0209396, IMG submission 184638) | Methane-oxidizing microbial communities from mesocosms in the Gulf of Mexico - GOM8C Gulf of Mexico (SPAdes) (version 2) | ecosystem: Environmental > Aquatic > Marine > Cold seeps... | reverse complement strand
CATGTAGCTGCATTTGCCCAGCATCTGGGTAAGTTAAAATTATTTCTGCATTATTGTCACTGCTACTACCGAAATCTAAATTAACCGAACTGTAACTTAGCGAGCCACTGCCATCAACAGTACTAATAGCCGTAGTTGTGGTTAGGTTATTTATCGCCACTTGATTGCTGGCACAGGCAGCAGGGTTAACACACGTAGCTGCCATTTCAATCACAGTGTTCTCAATCAAGGCACTTTGACATGCCCCCGAAACAGGATTAGTTTCAATAGCCTCTACCGTAATAGTACTAGCGTTATAATCAATATTTGATGGTTTACCTGACAGTTGAGTGGGGATAACAGCGCCGGGTGTGTTGGTAGTAAATCGAAAACCGGTATCCGCAAAAGTAATATCACACTCTGTTGGACTACCATTAATACACTGATAATTTTCATCTAAGCTTAAGGTGGCAATACTTGGGCTGGTCACTTGCACAGTTGTATTAACACTACCTGACACCGTAATAGTACCTTGAGCAGCACCATTAATTGATAATTCAACATCAACATTATCGGTTGATAATTGGCTACAACTGCTATTAGCACAGGCCTTAATAGTAACGGTACTAGGCTCACAAGTGAGACCTTGCCCCGCAAGCGTATCAATTTCAAAATGATCGATAGCGGTAGTACATGGGTGCGTTTCATTTTTAATAGAAATAAGTTGCGAACTTGTTAATGCACTAGTATAAATTCTCACTTCATCGATATTGCCGGGAAATCTATTGGCTGTTTCACCGGAATTAGTTTCGCCACCAATTGAGGCAATACCAGCATCAAATTGCCAATTGCCGGTATAGGTGTTACTTATTCCACCACCTGTTACTGTTTGAGCCACACCATTGACGTAGATTTCTCGGGTTTTAGTGGCGCTATTATGTACCGCGGCAACAAAGGTCCAAACATCGGTATCAATAACCGCTGCGGTGGTATCAACAGAAATTGGGGTAACACCACGGGAATAAAAACGTAGTTTACCGCTACCTGGATCCCCTAAACTAAACGCATAGCCCTTGGTATTATTTTCATCATCAGCAAATATTCTAGAGCCCTGCTTTAACTTGGTAGGCTTGATCCAAGCAGTAATCGTGAAACTATCTTGATAGCCTTCATTAGTTATTGGTAAAGAAAAATGATCAGGTACGGCAATATAATCATTCTCGCCATCAAATTCACCATACCCACAAGTGCCGGGGTCTCCCGTTAACGCAGGTAAAACGGAATCAGTAGTCGCCCCATTTATAGCTTGAGCATGAAAACTGCCTATTTGATCTTTTACCTCACCGGCACTGCCTGACCAACTGTTTTCATCCAGACGCCATTCGGCATAAGGTGTTAAATTACAGTCAGCGCCCTTATCCATATCAGCCTGAATTTCAGCTTGGGATAACACATATTTATAAATACGTACTTCATCAAACTTGCCATTGGCAGACGTTCTTGAAGCGAGTGATTCATGATTATTTGTGGCGTAAATAGTGGCATTATCGCCAAACACAATATTACCTAAATCTTTGATTTGATTATTAGTGGTAATTGATTGAGAAATAACAGCATTACCATCAACATATAATTGAAAGCTATTTTGAGTAAAATCCCAGGTGGTGGTTATATAATACCAAGTGTCGGCTGAACGAACTGATGCCCCTGAAATACTCGGTTCATTTAGCTTAAAGTCAGCATCACTTTCATCTTCAAAAGCAAAACGCAATAAGCCGGTATTTAAAATTTCCAAAGCGAAATATTTATTACTTGCTGAAGTATTACTTGCCTGGGTAGCATCAAACAAGGTTCTTTCGCCAGTATTGCTAGAGCCATTGTCATAACCGCCTTTATTCCATGCAGTATTACTATTAAACCAAAAACTTATCGTCCCCTTTAACTTAACATCGTCATCAAGATCAATCATGCTATCGAAGGCGTGTTTAGTTTCAGTGCCGCCATTAGTGCCGTTACTATCAAAAGCTTGGCAATATTTCCCTTCTAAAAGTGGCACACCGCTAATATTGACACCATGGTTATCAAAACCACTGCTATCATCTATTTGGCTACTAAAATTGGTTTGTTCAAATTGATATAAGCCAATGGGTGATGAGTCCGCTTCTTCACAAGTTCGCGTTGAACCATCGTAATTAAGCCCTGCATTTTGATTATCATAAATAGCTGAAATGTCACCTAACTCAAGTGCTTGATCAAAAATCATTAATTCATCAATCAAACCTTCTGCCGCTTGTGATGAAGAAAATCCACCACCAACACTATCTTGCTCTTGACCAACGACAAGGCTTTCAATAGATACTGCTGCTGTTGGCTGGCTAACACAGCCGTGAGCGACTTTGTCAACAAAGACACAACTTTGATTACTGGCATGGGTCCACACAACATGATGCCATTGATTATCCGAAATAGAAGCCGTACTGATGGTGCCATCAGAATCATTATTCAAAAACGGCTTAAACTGAGTATGGCTTGGAAACCACATCAGCAGTTCATTATTGCTAGTGCTATTTGCTGCCGAGAGCAAACTTTGATTACCTGTTTTTAGGGATTTAGTCCATAGAGAAACACTAAAATTTGTTTTTCCCGACAAGACATCGCTATCGAGAATGGCATAATCACTAGTGCCCGAAGCTGATAAGTCAATCGCATTACAGACTTTACCTGTGCTTGGTTGTGAGTTTTTCGCTTGCCCATTTAAGCCTGCGACACTTTCTATTATTTCTCCCGCTTGATCATTATATTCCAATTCATCAAAAGAGTAATTCGCCACCAATTCAGGCTCAGGAATTGTTGGTGGCGGATTAGGACAAGTACGTGCTGAGCCATCATAATTTAAGCCGGCATTCTGATTGGTAAATATTTGTGTTACTTCTGTGGAGGAGATAGCCGCATCGAATATCATTAATTCATCAATAATTGCATCGGCCGCTTGCGAAGAAGAAAAGCCTCCTCCAACACTATCTTGCTCTTGCCCTAATACTAAGCTTGCTATAGACAGCGCACCTGTAGGTTGACTCACACAACCTTCTAATGAACCATCAATGTAGAGACAGCTTTGATTACCAGTGCGCGACCACACTAAGTGATGCCATTGGTTATCGGCGATAGATGAAGTGCTCAAGGTACCATTTTGAGAGTTATTTAGATAAGGTCTGAATTGACTACTCGACGGAAACCAAAAAATCAGCTCGTTGCCACTACCCGAAGTCGCCCCTGAAATAAAGCTTTGGTTACCGGTTTTAATCGTTTTAGTCCAAAGGGAAATAGTAAAGTCACTTTTCCCTGACAAAATAGCTTCGTCTAATAAGGCATAATTACTAGTACCTGTAGCAATTAAATCAATCGCATTACACACTTTCCCCGCCACCGGTTGAGCACTTTTTGCTTGGCCATTTAAACCGGCAATATTTTCAATTATTTCACCAGCAACATCATGATACTCACCCTCATCAAAATGATAACTTGCCGTTGGTATACTATCAGCATGCACGGTTGAAAAGGGACTAAAAAATATAAGCAAAGTTAAGACATAGCATACATAACGGCAATGACGGTACAGCATTATTTACAAACCTCTCGCTTCAACTTGTATGGTTCTGCTACTCACCACTATGCCTGTGCTTTGACTTTCTAAATTACTACTACCACATTCTCCGGTACTGGTTAAGCGGTAAAATGAAGTGCCATCAACAGGGTGAATAGCGTATAACTCACATTGAGTCGTCGCTGAACAATGGTAAAGTCCGGTAACATCTGCTCCCGTGGCAGAGAAGTCGTAACTCGCATTAGCATTACATTGAGATGCATTGGCATTAAGCGGGAAGAGCTTTTGTAGTTCGGCTTGCATAGCAGAGTTGGCGGCATTATACGCGCGCGTGCCTAGCACTTCTTGCGCAATAGCTTCGCTACTGGTAGAGAGTACATTCATTAAGGCACCACCAAGTAATGTTAAGACCACAATAATAAACAATGCAATCAGTAGCGAACTACCTTGCTGATTTGAAGAGAGTTTAGTTTTAGTGTTATAGAATAAAGACATTAATTGTTTATCACTAAGAGTAAAAGGCCTAAAATAATACTGACAATAAAGAAACGGTACCGTTATCCATCCGTTTATGCAACCTATGCGGTATCATCATTTAGCATTGAAAAAATAAAATAAACCAAAACGACTTGGCTAATAATTTTTTTAAAAGCTCACTACAAAATGCTTCTTTTAAGGGACATTGTTAATATGAACTTCATTATTAAATACATTTTCTTCACCACTCTGCTCAAAACTTAGCTGTACTTCAACGATGCCATTACGTTGTAATGTTGCTGGCGAAAAGGAAAATGAGCTACCAACTTCTGATGGTACGAGATATTCAGCCATTAAAATAGGATCTGAGTTCGGCATAACATAGTTGTTATTTGAAAGAGCATAACCTTCATAGCGATATAATTTATCGTCACGTAAACAGTAACTGACCGGACCTGAAAATAAATATAGTCGTTCGGTCGGCGAATCAGCACTAAAGTGAATATCACTGTTGGTATTAAGCGCTAACTGCCAAGTGTTTACTGTAATGAGATTAACACTGAGTAAAGGGAAAGTTGCGGCTATAGCCTGGTTATTATTCACATAAACATCATTGCTACTTAACGGATAAACAGTCAGCGTATCAGCACAAGGGGAGCTACATTGATAAGGATTACCGTCAATACCTTGAAACGGGATCACTGTCAGCTCAGATAGTGCTAATTCTGGCACCACCGGAATATCAATATATGTGGTACTCGCTTTAATAGGAACGAACTCTAGGCATTCAGTATTGCTATTTTCATTAATGCGAATACTGTTCGGCACGGCATTTCTCAGTTCTCGATTAAAGCGTTCAACGGCAAAACGAGCGTTGGCTAATAACTCAGTTCTTTCACTGGCATTAAGGTAGGTTTGAGTGGTTAACTTAATAAAGCCGGTAATGCCAACAGCCATTACCCCTAAAATAATAATCACCAGTATTAACTCAATTAAGGTAAAACCTTTTGTTAATTTCTCCTTTCCTTGGTGAGATAAAGCTGACGTTCCGGTATTTGATAACATTAAAAATTTGCCTTATAACTAGCAAATTCAAACGGGGTACCTAAAGGCGTAGTAATAGTAACCAAAATTAATTTCGCTGCGTTATTGGCTACGCCTAGCGTAGCGCCGTCGTAACTAACGTCAACATTAACTGTAAAGTTACTGTACCCTTGCGCTAAATTTTGCTCATTGGCAGTAAGCTTTGCTTTATAACCATGAAAATCATCAACATCGTTATAACTACCACGTGAACTCTCACCTAGATCAGGTCCTAAATCAGCCGCTGATGTACAGTCATTACTACCATCGCCTGGTTCTCCGCAACGGATACGCCCGCCAGCCATGTCTGAATTTTGATCGTAGGCGCGTGCATTAATATCATTAAGTAAACTTTGTGCTAACTCTGCCGCTTTAACCTGTAATATTTGTTCAGCACTTTTTTGCTCGGTTGGGGCAATTAGGCTACCGATAATAGATAAAGAAATAGCCAGCACCACAATACCAATAATAATTTCAATTAAGGTAAAGCCTTTTTGCTGTATGGCATTGAACTTTATACTAAATAGCATGGATATAGCCTTCTGACTCTATTTTAATTTGTAATGTATCAATATTACTTCCAACGTTGCTTTCTACATTAATAGTACAACCCTCGGCACAGTTATTGGCAAGGCTAGCATTGGCAATAGGCCGCCCCATACTATCAAAAGTGACCGCACTTGGGTTTGTTAGCCCGTCAATGCTAAAGGATATTTGATATTTACTATCAACTTCCCCACCAGTTGTACCAGTCTCCCAATCGTTAGGGAAGATAGTCACCTCACAGCTGGTTCTATCGGGCACACCATAGCGAGCAATATTGTTAGTATTTTCAAAAACGATTTGATGGCAGAAAGGAGTACCAACGCTAACTGCATTAGGGTTAGTTTGTTGCATCGCCCGTTGCTGCGTTAAGCGTAATGCGGCAATAAGCTGTGTGCGATAGCTATGAACTTCGTAACTTACTGTACCATCAAAGCGCGGTACAATGTTAACCGCTAATACCCCAATGATGATAATAACGGTTACTAACTCTACTAAAGTAAAGCCTTGAGCTTTATTCATAAATGAGTAATCACTTTATTCGTGATGATAAGTATTAATACGTTAAACAAAAAAGGAGAGCCATAGCTCTCCTTCAATTTAATCAACTTGGTACTAAGCAGTTAAACTTATAAACAAGGTGATGTTTCAAGAATTAACGGTTGATCGCCGGCAACATCAGCCTCTCGATAATAAACAAAGCAATTTTGCTCTCCTGCTTCAGGTTCTGAAACTGGATCAGGAAAACTACCAGATAATCCTGTATCTGTACGAGAAACAACAATACCACTATTTCTTCTCTCAATTAAAAAATCTGCATCATCTAAATCGAGTAAGTCATCTTGCCAGTTAGCAAGAGCGTCATCATTGTTATCTCTTGGGTAGCCAAATCTGATAAAAACAGGTGTTCCATTTACATTCACTACATCAGCACCACCATCTTCGTTTTCGTTTCCTGCAATTAATGATTTAGAGTGCACTAACGTTACCGCTGATTGCATTGATGCTTCAATTGCTTGTAACGTAGCTGTTCTAGCATCATCTTGTAAATCAATAAACCTAGGTGCTGCGGTGGCGGCTAAAATACCTAAAATAACGATAACAACCACTAATTCAATTAACGTAAAACCTTGTTGGTTTTTTATTTTATTAATATTAACGTTTTTCATAATTACCCTATACTTGTATCAATGTTTAAATTTAATCTTTGATCAGATAATCAAAGAAACAGAATAGCTTTAAAACTAATTATTTATATTTATCACAACGGCACTGGTAGCATTGTTGTATGTGAAGTTATTACCAATTGCAGTGCTAGTAGGAGTCACAAACAAACCATCGATATCTTGATTAAGGGTTTCTCTTAAAAAGAACTGACATTGATTACTTGCTACATTAACAAAATAGTTAATCCCTAAACTATCATTATCAAGATCGGTAATAGTGGCACTAATGGTTGGCGGCTGAGAAAATATTCCCTGCCATACCTCGATACATTGAGTTGCAGTCATACTCACACCGGTTGCATTCGGGCTATTAGCCGCTAAACCTACCGGGTAACCAGGTCGTATTGTGGTCGAATTCGCTGGTGGGGTGGTTAGCGTTAATAAAGTACCGTCATAATTAATAACATTTTCATTACTGGTATCTTGTGGACGCCCTTCAGCTTCCCATTGTGCACGAGCTAAAGAGACTCCCGTGGCGAATCCACCCGCCATTCCTTCAATATTTGCCTGTTTAGCTTGCTCAGTAAGATCAATAAACTTAGGAATTGCTGTTACCGCTAAGAAACCTAAAATCACCACCACTATGACTAATTCAATTAAGGTAAAACCTGCTTGTTTTTTCATCTTACGCCCTTTACCACTACTGTGATTAATATTCATAACAATCCCCTAGATGTTATTCGATTGTAACAGTGATTTATTTACTAAGTCACTTATTTAACACTAAAACTATAAAAAAATACCACTTATTTAGCACCTTGACTACTTTCAACCATGCTTACCCTGCCATTAAGCCGATTGTAATCAAAATACCGACCATTAGGTAACACATATCGACACAACTTTTTTACGCCTTCATTAGGTTTTAATGTGTAGTTTCGTACTTCAATAGCACTAATGGTTTGCTTCATAAGATCTAGCGGCGTTTCCATTACTAATTGCCAGATTTCATCGCAAACGAGTAGTGACTTATCGACATCAACCCATCCCTTACCATTAACCGACACCAGCTGTTTTTCATTATTGCTAGTCACCAGCCGAATAACGCTTGGCTGTTTATCCATTAACCACTGCGCATGAATTGCTGATACTTTGGTAGTAAAACTTTGTGCTATCCGTTTAAAACCAGCATCACTAAAGTGCGTTTCTTGCTTGATAAAATAATGAATAAATATACTCATTAATATGCCAACCAGCGCAATAATGACGATAAATTCGGCTAGCGATTTTTCTCTTTTTTCACTTTGAGTCACCATTAGCCATAGACCTTATTTTTGCATGGCTGATGCCATATCCCACATCGGTGTAAATATACCGAGTGCTAATACCAGCACCATCACCGCGACTACTGCTAATAGTAAGGGCTCTATACGGGCTGTTAAAGTAGATAAATCATAATCTACTTCACGTTCGTAATAATCTCCAGCCTCTTTCAGTAATTCATCAACACGACCTGTTTCTTCACCTACCGCAATCATTTGCATCACTAGTGGTGTAAACAAGGTACTCGCAATAGCAGAGCGAAACAAACTTTCACCACTTTCAATCGACTGGCGCATGGTAATAATTTTTTCTTTCATAAAAGCATTATCTACGGCATCTGCTACTAAGGTTAATCCGGTAGTCATAGGGATCCCGGCTTTTAGAATAATACCGAAGCTATGTGAAAAACGTGCCAATATTGAGCGTTCAATAATACTACCAATAATAGGTAGTTTAACTTTGCGTTTATCCCACTGATAACGCCCTTTCTCAGTTTTAATTGCATGCTTTATTCCAAAGTATGCTGCAACCATAGTGAATAGGATCAATGGCCAATAGTTGGTAAAAAAGCTCGAGCTAGCAATTAAAAACTTGGTCATCAGTGGTAAATCTGCGCCTAACTTTGAAAACATGCTAGCAAAAGTAGGTATAACAAAAATATTTAAAATAACTATCGCGGCAAAAATGGCAATAAACACCATTGAAGGGTAACGTAATGCAGTTTTAATTCGCTTACGAGTTGCCTGCTCTCGCTCTAAGTAGATCGTTAATTTTAAGAAAGACTCTTCTAATTGTCCGGTATTTTCACCGACATGAACCAACGAAATAAATAAGGAATCAAAAATTTTATTATGCTGATTTAATGCCGAAGAGAGGGTATAGCCTCCTTCCAGCTGATTACCAATATCAACGAGTGCTTTTTGCAATGTTAGTGAAGTGCTTGATTCCGCCATGCCGTTAATGGCGCGAAGAATAGGGACCCCTGAACGCATCAAGGCATACATTTGTCGAGTAAACATGATTAATTCATCAATCGAAACATGCGTTAAGCCGAATAACTCACGAACATCTTTACTGGCAAGACTCGTACTTTCCTCTTGCTGCTCAGCAATAATAGATATCGGGGTGATATTTTTTCTAAGTAATAGCTCTGCTACGGCCGAGCTATTCGCCCCCTCAAGCGTACCTTTTACTTGGCTGCCAGTTGTGGTTCGACCTACATACTTAAAAGTTGCCATTAAATTAGCTCATCCCCACCGTTTCAACTAAGCGTAACACTTCTTCAACCGTAGTAACGCCTTGGGTGGCATAATTATAGGCTGCTACTGCTAATGGCGTAAAAGTAGGATTTTCTCGTGATAATTGGCTAAATGCTTCACTATCATCACGCTTTAAAGCCGACATCATCGGCTCATTCATTTCCAATAATTCGAATACACCCACTCGACCTTTATAACCGGTATAATGACATGATTGGCAGCCTTTACCGTGCACAAAATTTACGGTATTAACTTGCTCGCCCGCTAAATTTGTTAACCATAATAATTCTTGAGAGTTAGCCGTATAATCTTCTACACAACTGTCACAGACTTTTCGGACTAAACGTTGAGCAATAATAGCCCGTAGTGAGCTACCGACTAAAAAGCCTGCAGCCCCCATATCAATTAAACGTAGAGCACTGGTAATGGCATCATTGGTATGCAGTGTTGATAATACCAAGTGACCAGTTAACGCACCTCGCAAACCTATTTCTACGGTTTCTTGATCGCGCATTTCCCCTACCATCATAATATCAGGATCTTGGCGTAATGCGGTACGTAGCACACTAGAAAAGGTTAAACCAATTTTAGGGTTGACTTGTACTTGGTTAATACGCTCGATACGATACTCGACAGGGTCTTCAACGGTGATTATTTTTTTGGTTGATTGATTCAGTTCACTTAATGCCGCATACAAGGTGGTCGTTTTACCACTACCTGTCGGTCCCGTAACCAGTACCATGCCATGCGGACGGGTAATTTGATGGCGAACGCGTTTAATCAGTTCAATTGGCATGCCGGTTTGATCCAGCGATAGTAATCCTGCTGATTGGTCAAGCAAACGCATAACAACAGATTCACCGTATTGAACCGGCATGGTCGACATCCGGATATCAATGTTGTG
>Ga0209396_1006815_pt1 | contig 10369 bp, 8 predicted proteins | sample GOMGulsemesocosm_6_FD_184638 | JGI IMG/M metagenome (GOLD analysis project Ga0209396, IMG submission 184638) | Methane-oxidizing microbial communities from mesocosms in the Gulf of Mexico - GOM8C Gulf of Mexico (SPAdes) (version 2) | ecosystem: Environmental > Aquatic > Marine > Cold seeps... | reverse complement strand
CTTCATATTCTTTTTCTGGTAAAGATTTAACTTTTACTTCAACTGCTTTTTCATGTCCGCTTAAGTTATCCTGAATACCATCACCAACTTGCGCTAAAATAGGCGCTTGAACTTCAATTAATCCTAACTTTGATTCTAGTTGCGCTGAAAATAACTGTTTTGCTTTGCTGATCTGTACTTGGCTTTTTATGTATTGGCTGCTCATGATAATTCTCAATTAGTTTGTGTTTCTTGCCTATTATCCTCACTCAAATCACAACATCATTCAATATCTCTCAACAAAAATAGCTTTACACTAAATTTATTAACAATAAAATAGACTTTAAACTAAGAGATCAATAATTATAGTGGTGAAATTCAATGCAAAATTATCAGATCGATAATCTCGATAAAAGCATTCTTGAGGCTTTAACCGAAAATGCGCGTATTCCTTATGCCGAATTGGCTAAAAAACTTGCAGTGAGTGCCGGTACAATTCATGTTCGCGTAGAGAAAATGAAAAGTTCAGGGATCATTGAAGGCACTAAAGTATCAATTAGTGCAAAAAATTTAGGTTATGACGTATGCTGTTTTATTGGTATCAACCTAAAAAATGCCAAAGATTATCCTACAACAATAAAAAAATTAGAAGAATTTGAAGAAGTCGTTGAGGCTTATTACACAACGGGAAACTACAGCATTTTTATTAAGTTAATGACGCGTTCTATCGATCACTTACAAATGGTACTGATCAATAAAATACAAACAATTGAAGAAATACAATCCACAGAAACCTTAATATCATTGCAGAATCCGATAAATCGCGATGTTTTACCTTAGGCCAACAAAACATTATAATCTCATCCGTTTTTCAATTATGAGTATTAATGAGTCAACGCATGCCAAACAATCGCTATAAAAGAATCAAAAGCGTTTTAGATAAAAGACAAACTGATTTAACAGTATGTTTAGATGAAGTACATAAACATCATAATCTATCTGCGATTGTACGCACGGCAGATGCAGTGGGAATTCATGACGTTCATGCTGTATGGCCTGAAAACCAAAAGCGTGTAACAGGCAATACCTCAGGTGGTAGTAAAAACTGGGTTGAAACCCATATGCATATAACTGTTGAAGATGCCATCTCTGATATTCGAGAGCGCACACCAGGCATTCAGCTTTTAGCGACAAATTTATCTGATACAGCCGTTGATTTCAGAGAAATTGATTATACAAAACCCACAGCCATTATCGTTGGCCAAGAGCAAACCGGGATCTCTGATACCGCACTTGCTTTAGCCGATCAACATATTGTCATTCCTATGGAAGGCATGGTGCAATCATTAAATGTATCAGTTGCGACTGCTTTAATCTTATTTGAAGCACAAAGACAAAGAAAAATTGCAAACATGTATGATGATTCTGATTTATGTAAAACTATTAGACATAAATTATTGTTTGAAGGCTGTCACCCTATCATTGCTAAGCAATGTAAATTAAAAGGCTTGGATTACCCAGCCATTGATGATGAAGGCGAGATCATCGCAACTGAATCTTTTTGGAATACCCTAAGATACAAAGCAAGCTAAGTTAAAATAAACAACCTAATGGCATTTTTGTCATTAGGTTGAATTCATATTTCTTTTTCAATCACATACCCCTAGCGAATAACCTTAAATTCTGGCAACATTTCATATTATCACTTTGATTAATCTAATTGAGCAATAAATGAGTCAACTTCCTAATTTAAGCCAATACCCTATTACAGAGCTTAAAGGCGTTGGCCCAAAAATGGCTGAACGTTTATATAAATTACATATTCATACCGTTCAAGATATGTTATTTCATTTACCTATGCGATATGAAGATAGAACAAAAATCGTACCTATCTATGAATTACAAATCCATTCTCATGTTAGTATCCAAGCAACCATAGAAACAAGCCAAGTAACATTTGGTAAAAGACGTATGTTTGTTGTCAATGCTAATGATGGCACAGGCAGAATATCCTTAAGGTTTTTCAACTTTACTGCCGCGCAAACTAAAAACTTAACGCAAGGTAAAACAATTCGATGTTTTGGTGAGGTTCGCCGTGGCCACAGTGGATTTGAAATGGCGCATCCAGAATATAAGTTAGTGCAAGTAAACGATGGCTATTCAGAACAAGAAGATGAAGAGGAAACGCTTACCCCCGTTTATCATACTACCGAAGGTTTAAAACAGCTTAGTATTCGCAATTTAAGCGATCAAGCGGTCAGTTTATTACATAAGTATGATATTGAAGAGTTACTACCGCTTGAACATCAAACCCATGGTTTAAGTTTAAAACAAGCTTTGCTTACATTGCACCGCCCTTGCGCTGATACAAATCAAACTTTATTAGAATTAGGCACCCATCCCGCACAGCAACGCTTGGTTATGGAAGAATTATTAGCGCAAAACCTCAGCTTATTAAAATTACGACAAAAAGGCCAAGATCATCAGGCTATTAATTTGCCGCCAACTAACCCGTTAGAATCTCAATTTTTAGAAAGTTTACCTTTTTCACCCACTCAAGCACAGCAAAGAGTAGTCGCTGAAATTAAAAATGACTTAACCCAAAGTTACCCTATGATGCGTTTAGTTCAAGGTGATGTTGGCTCAGGTAAAACCTTAGTTGCAGCACTGAGTGCCCTTTGTGCTATTTCTCAAGGCTATCAGGTAGCGTTAATGGCGCCCACTGAGATTTTAGCCGAGCAACATGCCACTAACTTTAGAAACTGGTTTGAACAACTGGATATAAAAGTTGCATGGCTTGCAGGCAAAACCAAAGGAAAACTAAGGGAAACTACATTAGCGTCTATTGCCTCTGGCGAAGCGCAAATGGTTGTAGGTACCCATGCTTTATTTCAAAATCAGGTCATTTTTAATAATTTGGCATTAATTATTATTGATGAACAACATAGATTTGGCGTACATCAAAGATTAGAATTAAGAGAAAAAGGCAAGTTTGAAATTGATGACAATACCGTTTGCTATCCACATCAATTAGTAATGACGGCAACACCGATCCCCAGAACTTTAGCGATGACAGCATACGCTGATTTAGAAACCTCTATCATAGATGAACTACCACCAGGCAGAACACCAATAACCACTGTTGCCTTGCCCGATACCAGACGAGATGAAATTATCGGTCGAGTAGAAAAAGCCTGTAAAGAACAAAATAGACAGGTTTACTGGGTGTGTACATTAATTGAAGAGTCGGAAGTATTACAGTGCCAAGCTGCTGAAGATGCTGCAGTGCACTTACAAGCTTGCTTACCCGATCTTAAAATAGCGTTAGTACATGGCAGAATGAAAGCAGCCGAAAAACAAGCTGTAATGGCGCAATTTAAAAATGGTGAGTTTCAGGTTTTAGTCGCTACTACTGTAATTGAAGTCGGTGTTGATGTCCCTAATGCTAGCCTGATTATAATTGAAAACCCGGAACGACTTGGCTTAGCACAATTACATCAATTACGTGGACGAGTTGGTCGTGGTCATATCGCATCACATTGTGTATTGCTATACCACAGTCCGCTTTCTAAAACCGCACAAAAGCGCTTAGGTGTTTTAAGAGATAGCTCAGATGGTTTTGTTATCGCACAAAAAGATTTAGAAATTAGAGGACCAGGTGAAGTACTTGGCACCAAACAAACAGGCTTAGCTGAGTTTAAAATTGCAGACTTAGTCCGTGATGCTTATTTAGTACAACAAGTTCGCCCTATTGCACTTAACATGCTTAATCAATATCCCGAACCTAGCAATAAACTCATTAAGCGTTGGTTACCTGAGAGAGAACAATACGCGCAAGCTTAAAATTGTAATCGAGGATTTGCTTACAAGGATGTAAGCAAAGTCCCGTCTACGATGTTATTTACCTGTAGGCGGGGATTTATCCGCGCTTGTTTAATCATACACAAGCGCAATCAACCAAAAACCTAAGGTCTATAAACCTTAACTGTTTTATAACCTTCAGAATGTAAAATTAAAGCTTGAAGCTGACTCATTACACCCTTATCACAATATAAATAATATTCTTTATCTTTAGGTAATTCACTAAATTTAGTTGCTAGACGGAAGAAAGGTAAATGCACAACATCGTGCCCTTCAATATCTAAAGGATTATTGTCTTCTTCTTCTGGAGAACGAATATCAACAACAACTGCATCTTTAGGTAAATCTGATACAGACTCTGCATCAGCGACTTCTTCTTGCGCTTCTTTAGCAATATCACGTATATCCATAACACGTGCATTTTCGATTACGGTATCTAATACATCAAAATCGAATTTCCCTTCTTCCGCTAAGATTTTACCTATTTTAGCTTTAACCGTTGGCTTTTTAGAGATCACTCCACAATATTCAGGCATTACTTCAGCCATATCAGCAGTGCCTATCGCACGGGCAATATCAATGATTTCTTGTTTATCATGTTGAATTAATGGACGTAAAATCAAAGTATCAGTAACACGGTCAATAATGCTTAAATTCGTTAGAGTTTGGCTTGAAACTTGACCTAAACTTTCACCTGTTACAATGGCATCTATACCCATTTTTTCTGCAACAACAGAGCCGGCACGCATCATCATACGTTTTAATATAACACCCATTTGGCTGTTTTCTACATTTTCTAAAATTTCAGCAACAACCGGATCAAAATCTATCGCAACAAACTTTACTTTATGCGTAGAGCTGAATTTATTCCATAAATAATAACTAGCTTGTTTAACACCAATCTCATGAGCAGCGCCACCTAAGTTAAAGAATAAATAGTGTGTACGAGCACCTTTACGGATCATTTGATACGTAGCAACACCAGAATCAAAACCACCAGATACAAGAGATAAAACACTTTCTTGACTTGGAAGCGGGAAACCCGCCACACCAAAATGCGTTTCTTTTACGATGTAAGCTAAATCTTGTTTAATTTCTATTTTTACAGTTACTTCAGGCTTAGATAATTTAACACTTGCACCTTCAACATTTTGATTTAAGCCACCGCCTACATAACGCTCTACTTCACCAGAACTAAATTCATGTTTACCAACTCGCTTACAACGAACACAGAAAGTTTTACCCGCAATGACATCACGGTTTAATATCAATGCAGCCTGATATATATCATCAATCGTCTCAAAAGGCGTTTCTGCAACTTCAATAAATTGCATTATGCCTGGTATGTTCTTTAATATATCGATTAAAGCCAAACGTGATTCATCATCACTACGATCCGAAACTAAAACTAAATTATCCCAGTTATTATGCACCTTGATATTTTCATCGAAACGCTGACCAAGTATTCGGATATTGTTTTCCAAAAGCTTAGTAAAACGCTTACGAACAGAACGACTTTTAATCGCAATTTCAGGGTGTAATTTGATGATAAATTTAATCATTAGGATCTCAAAACGTAACGAAAGTAACAGGCGCGGGATTATAGCAAATCAAACTCTAAAGCCCAATAAAACTTCAAAAGCTTATTCAAACATAGTCAATAGTCCGGCTACATTGATTGATTTAGTTCCATTAAAAAACAAAAAAGGCTTCACTCTGGAAGCCTTTTTATAACTTTTATAAGCCACATAGAGGCTATTATAAATTTACACAGTAACTTTATATGCCAAACGCAGTTCTTAAAATAAAGAATATACCGATAGCTAGGAATGCACCGATTGGTAATGTAACAACCCAAGAAACTACGATATTACGAATAACACCTAAGTTTAATGCGCCAATACCACGTGCCATGCCTACACCTAATACAGCACCAACTAACGTTTGTGTTGTAGAGATTGGCATACCAGTACCTGAGGCAATAACAACAGTTGAGGCAGCAGCTAACTCAGCAGCAAAACCACGGCTAGGCGTTAAATGTGTAATACCTTCACCAATTGTTTTCATTACGTTTTTACCAAGTGTTGCTAAACCAATAACAATACCAATACCACCTAGTGGTAAAATCCACCATACAAGTGCTGTTTTACTAACGATTTCACCATTATTTTCAACAATACCAACAACAGCAGCTAATGGACCAATAGCGTTAGCAACATCATTAGAACCATGAGCAAATGCCATACATGCCGCAGTTAGTATCATTAATACGCCAAATACTTTTTCAACATTGTTGAATTGCATTTCTTTATCGGCTTTAGGATCATATTTTAAACGCTGAATAACAATCTTACCAATGATGCCTACAAGTACTGCGATTGCAATTGATAATAAGTAACCTTCCGTTGCGCCCATATCAATACCAATATGTTTTAAACCTTTTTTGATAGTCACTAAAGACATAACAAAACCAGCTAAACCCATATAGATAGGCACAAAACGTTTTGCATTCTTTAAAGGTTCTGCAGTATCAAAAATCAGTCTTTGCGAACTCATAAATATAAAGTAAGCAATAATACCTGACAATAATGGGGTGACAATCCAACTACCTACTATACCACCAACCTTGCTCCAAGTTACCGCATCAGTACCGACTGCAACTAAGGCAAAACCAATTATGGCACCGATAATTGAGTGAGTAGTCGATACAGGCCAACCTAAAGCCGATGCAATTAGTAACCAAGCACCCGCAGCAAATAAGGCTGAAATCATACCTAATACAAAAATATCAGGCGTTGCAGTAAAGTATGAGGCATCAATAATGCCTTTACGTATCGTTGAAGTTACTTCGCCGCCCGCTAAATATGCGCCAGCAAATTCAAAAATCATCGCAATAATAATTGCTTGTTTAATTGTTAGTGCTTTAGAACCAACAGATGTACCCATCGCATTGGCAACATCATTTGCACCAATACCATAAGCCATAAAAAAACCAACTGCCGCAGCAATTAGAACCAACATAGTGCCGTAGGATGCAATAAAATCCATAGGAATACCTTTCGCTTTTAATTTTTATTAATAACTAACGAGCTAACATTAACTCAAGACGAGCACCAACGCGCTCAGCAATATCGGCTAAATCTCCAACCCATTCAATGATCTTGTATAAGAACATTGCATCAATCGGGTTCATCTCGCCTTCAATTTCACGTAGTTGTCTACGTAGCTTGATCTGCATCTCATCAGTATCTTGCTCAATGGCATCCAATTCCACTAACATTTTTTCTACTAAAATAACTTCACGACCTCTGAAGCCAGTTTCTAATAGTTCATCTAATTCATTTATTGCATTAGATGCTTGTTTAGTTGCATCGATACAACGAGATAAATAAATAAGGAAATCGTCTTGTATTTCACTTGGTATATCCATCTCACGGCCAATAATACGACCCGCAATATCTTTTGCTTTATTCGCTATTTTATCTTGCTGAGTGATCAATTCTAATAAATCGGTACGCTCAACAGGTAAAAATAACCCTCTTGGTAACTGAATTCTGATATCTCGTTTCATCACATCAGCTTGACGCTCTAGCGTTCTGATCTGTAAACGAACTTGTTCAGCTTGTTGCCATTCTTTCTTAAACACATGTTGGAAAAAATCCATTAATGTAGCACTTGCTTCATGAACCTTTGTTATGTGTTCTTCTATTGGTTTGATCGGAGACTTTGCAAAGACCCCAAAAAACGCATTTCCAGACATCATTTACCCTTCATTTCTTATTTGCAGCGCGGATTTTACAGTATAAATGTCGATTGTGAATCGATTTTTATCATCTTAAATCCATTAAATTTCAATTTGACCAACTTTGTACTGAAAGCCGATTACATTTTTAAAATATCTTTTTCTATATCTTCTTGAGAAGTATGACGAATATCCTTCCCTTTCACAAAATAAATGACATATTCTGATATATTTTGACATCTGTCCCCGATACGTTCAAGTGAACGTACAGACCAAACTAATGCCATTATTTTTGGAATTGAGCGAGGATCTTCCATCATATAAGTCATAATTTGTCGAATTAATGCTTCATATTCACGGTTAACCTTAGCATCTTCCTTGTGTACTTTAAACGCAGCATCAACATCCATACGAGCAAAAGCATCTAAAACATCATGCAACATTTTAGAAACTAAACGACCCATATTATCTATCATAACTAATAAGTCTTGTTGCTCTTTCGAAAACGAATCAAGTGCAACTTGTGCAATTCGACGTACTTCGTCACCAATGCGCTCTAGATCTGCAATGGTTTTTGCAATCGCAACAACCAAACGTAAATCACTCGCTGCTGGTTGGCGCTTTGCAATGATACGAGTGCACTCTTCATCTATGCTCACTTCCATTGCATTTACTTTGTAGTCATCTTTTTCTACTTTTTTAGCTAAATCTGAATCACCTGAAGATACAGCATCTAATGCGGAATTTAATTGTTGCTCTACCAAACCGCCCATCGCTAATACATGGTTACGTACATTTTCCAAGTCTTGGTTAAACTTCCCTGAAATATGTTTACTTAAATTATGTTCCATTTTCTTTCCACTTAAATTCTTTAATAAATCGAGGTTATTAAACCCACCATGCCAATTTTAAATTTAAATCTAACCATAACGTCCAGTTATATAATCTTCTGTTTTCTTTTTAGCTGGCGTTGTAAATAAGGTATTAGTATCTGAATATTCAATTAACTCACCCATATACATAAATGCAGTTTGATCTGATACACGAGCCGCTTGTTGCATATTATGCGTTACGATAACAACAGTAAATTTATCTTTTAAGTCGCCAATTAACTCTTCAATAACTAAAGTTGAAATAGGATCGAGTGCCGATGTTGGCTCATCTAATAATAAAACTTCAGGCTCTATAGCAATTGAACGTGCTATTACCAATCTTTGTTGCTGACCACCCGACAACCCAAATGCACTATCATGTAGTCTATCTTTAACTTCATCCCAAATAGCAGCAGAACGAAGTGACTTTTCAACAACTTCATCTAAACGGCGTTTATCTTTAATGCCTTGCAGTCTTAAACCATAAACAACATTTTCGTAAATAGATTTTGGGAATGGATTTGGACGTTGAAAAACCATGCCTACATTACGACGTAATGATGCAACATCAACCCTTTTATCATAGATGTTTTCACCATGTAGCTGAATTTCACCTTCAATACGACATATATCAACTAAATCATTCATACGGTTAATGCAACGTAATAGCGTTGACTTACCACAACCTGAAGGCCCGATAAATGCTGTTACCTGTCCTTTTGGTATTTTCATATTGATATTGCTTAATGCTTGCTTGTCACCATAAAACAAATCAAGATTTTTAATTTCAAGTGCAGTTTGTTCTGGCATTAAGTTTTCAAGATCTAACTTTAAGCCATTTGTTGAGTTTTTAACTTCTGGTGCAACTGTAATCATTTTCTTTACCTAAATATTGGATTCTAATTAGCGAGTTTCTAGAACTCGCTACTTATCACATCAACTTGTTGAGCTATTAATGCTCTAATACTTTAAATTTTTCACGTAAATGGTTACGCACACCAATCGCTGTAATATTCAATGCAATGATCACAGAGACTAATAAAAATGCAGTGGCGTAAACAAGCGGTCTTGCAGCTTCAACATTAGGGCTTTGAAAACCGACATCATAAATATGGAAACCTAAATGCATAAATTTACGATCTAAATGCATAAATGGGAAGTTACCATCTAATGGCAGTGTTGGTGCCATTTTGACAACACCGACTAACATTAATGGTGCAACTTCACCTGCAGCACGGGCAACAGCTAATATCAAACCAGTCATAATCGCCGGACTCGCCATTGGCACGATAATGCGCCATAACGTTTCGAATTTAGTCGCACCTAAAGCTAAAGAACCTTGACGAATTGAACTTGGTATACGAGATAAACCTTCTTCTGTTGATACAATCACAACTGGCAGAGTTAATATCGCTAAAGTTAATGCTGACCACATCACACCTGGCGTACCAAATGTTGGGCCTGGTAATGCTTCAGGGTAAAACAATTGATCTAAACTACCACCGAGCATATAAACAAAAAAGCCTAAGCCAAATACACCATAAACAATAGAGGGAACACCTGCTAAATTAATAACCGCAATACGTATCATTTTTGTTGCTGCATTCTTTGCGGCATATTCATGTAAGTATATAGCTGCGACCACACCAAATGGAGTCACTATTACAGCCATTAACATCACCATGAAAACGGTACCGAATATAGCCGGGAATACCCCTCCTTCTGTATTTGCTTCTCTTGGGTCGTTAGATACAAATTTACCTAATTGAATAAAATATTGGCCTAACTTAGCAAAGAATCCCATGTTATTTGGAAAAGTAAAATCAAGCACTTGGTATATAGGTATTGATACCATTTCACCGCGCATATCTTTTACGATTACTTGGTCTCGTTTTGCTTCCCCCCTTAATTTAAA
>Ga0209396_1006814_pt1 | contig 10370 bp, 6 predicted proteins | sample GOMGulsemesocosm_6_FD_184638 | JGI IMG/M metagenome (GOLD analysis project Ga0209396, IMG submission 184638) | Methane-oxidizing microbial communities from mesocosms in the Gulf of Mexico - GOM8C Gulf of Mexico (SPAdes) (version 2) | ecosystem: Environmental > Aquatic > Marine > Cold seeps... | reverse complement strand
ACTGTAGTCGTTACTCTAATTCTCTTCTACATTTATGGTTAAATTCCGTTTTTGTAGCTTACGTTGTAGTGTACGTCTGTGCATAGAAAGCTGGCGGGCAGTCGCGGAAATATTTCCGTGATTAAACTTCAGTACTTGTTGAATATGCTGCCATTCTACTTCTTCGGGTGATAATGGTGCTTCAGGCTCATCGCTACTATTTATTTCAGGTAATCCGTTTACCTTACAGTCGTTTAAGGCAGCGAGTAACGTTTTAGTATCAACAGGCTTACTTAAATAATCGTCAGCGCCGAGCTTTATAGCATCAACGGCAGTGGCAATGCTTGCGTAGCCTGTGAGCAAAACAATACGGCTATTAGGTAATAACTTTCTAATCGGCGTAACAATACTTAAACCACTTTCCGTATTAAGTTTCATATCAAGTAAAACGTGTGTCGGCATTTCACGACGACAGGCTAATAATGCATCTGAAACATTATCTACATGTGTACAGGTAAAACCGTTTTTTTCCACTCTACGTTTTACGGTATTAGCAAAGGATATGTCGTCTTCAATGAGAACCAGTTTCAAGGTTTACCTCTTATTTGTATTTATTAGTTATCACTGAATGATGTGTGGGATTTGTTGAATAGGAATAGCTAAGGTAACCAAAGCACCACCTTCTTGATGATTGGTTAGTGATAACGTACCACCCAGTCTTTCTAACGTTGTGTAACTTAGAAAAACAGCCATGCCAAGACCTTGTTTACTTTCAACAGGTTTAGTCCCTAATTCTGCCAGTTTTTCTAAGGTAAACCCAGTGCCAAAGTCTCTTATTTCCAATTGCCAACTATTCTTTTTAATATGGCTATGCATGGTGATTTTGTGCTGGTTATTTGCTTTACTTGCCCTAATTGCATTATTAAGTAAATTTAAAATGGCTGGTAATAAGGAAGCATCAGCCAATATTTCTGTACTATTATTTTGTGTATCTTGATGAGATTTTTGATGTATGTTCAAGACAATATCTGGATAATTAAGCGCAATATGATCTGAAATCTCTTCGAGTAAATTAGAGCATTGTAAAGGCAATAAGGTTTGCTCTTTCATGTCGAAACTTAACTGTCTGAAATCATCTAAGCTGTGTTTACAGCGTAAAAGCTCTTTTTGCATATCAGCAATAACGTCATTATTTGGAATGTCTTCCGAGAGTTCATCTGTTAATAATTGAATGGTCGCAATAGGTGTCGCTATTTGATGCGTTATTTGTGCTGACGCAACACCTAACGACATCACTTGTTCTTGTTTTAGTAGGTTTTCACGATACGCAGCTATTGCAGCCTGTTGCTCACTTAGGCTGCGTGCCATTTTTCCAACCACCAATGCTACAACGCTGCCAGACAACAAAAAGTTTATCCACATAGCAATAAAATGTCCTTCCATATTGCCGTGCATCACACTCATGGGTAAATTCCATAATAAAATACTGTACGACATCATGGCTAGGGCGGCTATTACCGCTAATAACAATGACGTAAGAGTAACGGCGGCAATAGCGATAGGAATGAGTAACAACGAAACAAAGGCATTGGTCGCACCACCACTAAAGTATAATATTAACGATAAAAATAATAGATCTGCACATATTTGTACGAATATCGCTTTACTGTTGGTAGACGGCTGTATCTTGTAAGCATTGGGTCGATAATAATAATAACTAGCTAGTGTGAAAAGCAATTCGGCACTGACAATACTAAATAAAGGTATTGCAGGTAACTGATAAGCTAACCCAATGTTTACAAAAATAATTAGTACAAGCTGAATAAGTATTGTAATAAATCTAAGCTTAATAATAAGTTGTAGCTGATTGATACTCTTAGTCGCTAGCTGCATTAAACATCCTAAATGTATTGAGTAAATAAAGTCACTTGCAATGAAGTATCAATTTTAGATTTAAATTATTCAAACGGTGTGGTTATCATTAGGGACTGTTGATCTTTGTTCAATAATTCTGCTGAGAGATTAAATTTCTTTAACTTAGACAAAATACTAAGGCGAAAATAGTATTTTGTCCTCTAAATCAACTCTTTTCAACGCAAAGTAAAGCAATTTAAGCCTCAGCCCTTCGGGCAATGTCTCTTTTTATCGCTAGCGGCATTAGAATATAACTCGTTTGGAATAACCAAACGTCGTATATTCTGCTTTCTCGTATTAAAAAGAGTCTATTGCAGAAAATATGAACAAAGATAAACAGCCCCTAGTAAGCATAAAGATTTTTAGTCCTATTATCTATAAAAGGAACCCATTCGTGCATGCAAATGGTCAGAAAAACTCTTACGTATAGATAGGTAATCTGAGCATAATGGCAATGTTTGAACAGAATTCAATCTAAGTATATTGATTTCATTATTGTTTTTATTTGTCGTTTGATGCATTATGTTGAAGTGTTAGGGAGATTTAGTGTCTTTCGAACACTTATCTTAAGTCTCTTTATTAAAATTTAAAAAATTTATTACGATAAATTTCTCCCTCCACAAATAATATTCAATTTTCAACTAATATTAAGTTAATCGCTTCATTCGCTTAATTAAACAGGAAAACCCATGAATAACATTCATAACGTACTGCGTCCTATTATTGCCAGTATCTTCATACTTTGTATCGGTTTTGCTCATGGCGCTGCAAAGCATGAATCACATGGGTTTATTGATGCCAATATCTATCCTGTACTTTCTGATATAGATAAAGACAGCGTAATTACCATTAACACTGCTGCCGCGATAACCGATCGATTGTCATACTTCTCATTAATGAATTTTATCAATCAAGACAATAGCGATCCTCTTTCTGAAATTGACGCTTTTTATACCGAACAAAACTTACGGTGGAAAGTAGCCGACGACTCGGTATTTGATTTGACCTTACAAATGAACTTTAGAACCGGTGATGACAATGACCGCCATCGCTTAGGAGTAAGGTGGCGAGTGAGTGATACTCAAGCATTAAAGTCGTTTTTTAACCAATTACACATGAAGTATTCCGTTAATTGGCATGCCGTACAATTTGATAACGAGCCAGGTCATGTATGGCAACTAGAGCATGTACTGTTTATGAAATTTCCCTATATCTCAAATAGACTATATTTAAGTGCCTTTGCTGACCAAACGTTTAATCAAGATCTAGCGAGTTCAATGCCAAGCACCCCGTTTGTTGCTGAAGCGCAATTAGGTTTTGAATTAGTAAAGAATTTTTATGTAGTAACAGAATACCGATTGAATCAATACAGACGTAGTGACGTAAATAATGTAGCGGTAGGCCTTCAATATAAGTATCAATGGTAGGAGTATTTTATGAGAAATTTTTTAGTTACCTTATTAGTTTGTTTAACCTGTCTATCTTCGTTTAATTTGTCGGCACAAGAATCTACTCGCCAATATAAAATAGGGCTTTCTGTTTGGTCTGGTTATCCTGAGAGTGTTAAAGGCTTTAAAGAATCTTTGGCCGAAGCTGGGCTGGTAGAAGGTAAAAATGTACAGTTTTTTTTAGCTAATGCTCATGCTAATAAGCAAACACAACAACAAATAGCCGAAGGGTTTTCTACTCAAAACTTAGATCTTATTTACAGTTTAACAACGCCAGGAACCGTTATTCTAAAAAATACCGTTGACACGAATACACCCATTGTATTTTCTATTGTTACTTACCCGGCAGATTCAGGGTTAATAGAATCATTTGAATATTCAGGTAACAACTTGGTAGGAACCAGTAATTTTGTGCCGTTAAAGCACTATGTTCGCTTATTAAAACAGATGTTACCGGAAGCAAAAAAACTCGCGATTTTTCATCGTAAAGGAGAACCAAATTCTAAGATACAAGCGTCAAACTTACGAAGACTTTTTAGAAGAGAAGGGATCACCGTTATTGATATGCAACCTGAATCAATTAGTGATGTTATCGACATGGCTAAATCAGTCGCTTCGAAAGTAGACGCTTTTGTTACGACTACCGATACGTTAATGCAAAGTGGGGGAGAGCTGGCGCTAATCGATGTTTCTGAAATATTTGGCGTGCCTATTTTAAGCTCAAATAAAAAAGGGATTGAACAAGGAGCAACCTTTGGTCCAGTATCAGACTTTTATACATTAGGTCAAATGTCGGGAAAAATGGCAGTTAAAATATTAACGCAAAATATTCCTCCTCAAAAAATTGAATCACAATTACAAAACCCGCCAACCATATTAGTGAATAAGAAAAGTTTGTTTAATTCAAAAATAAAAATACCAGAAACGCTGAGAGACATTATATATGTTGATTAAGTTAACACTTGCTCGTCGGTTACTGATATACAGCATTTTTGTATTACTCTTACCTACTGTTTTATTAGGTAGTTATATTAATCAGTTAATCGAAGAAAAATTAACGACTCAGCTAGAAGATTCTTTAAAGCACAATTTAGAATTTAGCCAGCTATACATAAAAAGTCAGCTAGATCATATTCAATCGAGTGCAGAAGTTATTGCCACAGATCCTGAATTAAGAAAAGCGCTTGATCGAGATAATAGCCTAGGTTTAAACAGCCAGCTAAATCGTATTGCATCGGTATATCAAGAACTTAACTATATAGTGCTTATAGATTCCTATTTTTCAGTATTTGCCGTAAATACTATCGACTCTTTAGGTAATAAAATTTCATCGGAAGATATACTAGGTAATACCGTTGAGTCATTCGACAATTGGCCAGAATTATCGGTTGCAGCTAAATATGGTACACCAGGGAAAGATAAACTAGTTAATCAATTCGGGCTTGAGGACAAACAAGCTCAAATTGTAACTGCGCCGGTGCTCATACGTGGTGAAGCAAAAGGTTGGGTGATATTAAGTTTTCGTTGGCAACAAGCGGTTTCAACATTTTTGACATCATTTGAAAAAACCTTGAAAGAGCAAGACATTCCCGTTTTAGGTATGGCTATTAACTACGAGCAATCGACCATTGCAGGAAGTATCAGCAACATCGATGAAAATAAAACCTATCGAACAAATTTGTTTATCGGAGAAACTGCTTACGAGTTTGTTTTACAAGTTTCATCAAGTATTTTCGACGATATAGAGCGCGAGCAGCAACGTCTATTTTTTATATTTGTTTTACCAAGCTTAGCCATTATTTTATTGATTTTATATATCATTATTCATCAGAAAATTTTAAAACCGATTAAAGAACTGGAACTAGGAGCAACTAAATATGCACAAGGTGATTACACCCACCGCATTGATGTAGTGAGTACTGATGAACTTGCGGCTTTGTGCCACTCATTTAATGACATGGGAGCCAAGCTCAATAATTCCAAAATAGATCTAGAAAATAGAGTGTTGTCTCGTACCCATGAGCTTAACCTAAGTAATAACCAGCTAGAAAAGGCAGTTAAAGACGCCGAATTAGCGAGTGAAGCAAAAGGTATGTTTTTAGCTAATATGAGCCACGAAATTCGTACACCCATGAACGGTGTATTAGGCATGTTAGATTTATTAAACGACACACGATTAGACAAAACACAGCAACATTATCAAAAATTAGCATCAACAAGTGCTCAATCATTATTGATTTTGATTAACGATATTTTAGATTTTTCAAAAATTGAATCTGGAAAACTAGACTTGGAAAATATCGATTTTGATGTTGTGCAAGTTTTAGGTGATCTTGCCGAGTCAATGGCTTATAAAGCTGAAGAAAAAAATATTGAACTACTTTTAGATATTAACCAATTATCAAAAAGTCATGTAAATGGAGATCCTAATAGGGTTAGACAAATACTGACAAATTTAGTTAATAATGCGATTAAATTCACTGAACAAGGTGAAATTGTTATAACGGTTAAAACAAGAGAAGAGCGCAGTAAAGTTTTACTTAGTTGTTCAATTAAAGATACAGGTATAGGTATTGCTCAACAAAAAATTGCTGAGTTGTTTGAGTCATTTTCCCAGGCTGATGCAACCACCACTCGGAAATTTGGCGGAACAGGCTTAGGACTCTCTATTGTTAAGCAGTTATGTGTATTGATGGGCGGTGATGTTCATGCAACAAGTGAATTAGGTAAGGGAAGTTGTTTTACTTTTGAGTTGGTCTTAGGGACCGCTTCAATTTCGGCACCTGAAATACCGGATATAGACCTCCAAGGAAAAGAAATCCTTATCGTTGATGATAATCGAACCAACCTAGAAATATTAAAGACCAAAATATCTGGTTGGGGGGCAAATGTTACCTCAACAAATTCAGCTAAAAATGCTTTAAAAGTGATGTTTGAGAGAAAACCGGCGCTGTTCGATGTTGCTATTATCGATATGTCTATGCCTGAAATGAGTGGTGAAGAATTAGGGAAACGGATCCGTGAAGTCACTGTATTTGATGGTACTAAACTGATTATGTCGACCTCTGTTAGAAATAGAGGAGACGCACAACTTATGGCAAATTTAGGTTTTCAAGCCTACCTGCCCAAACCAACAACCCCGCAAGCCTTGTTAGACGTGCTTAAAGTAGTCATATCGCAAGATAAAAACTCAAACGTTAGACAGCCTTTGGTGACACAACATAATCTACATAGTTATTCTTCGGCCGAGTCTATAAATTTAAAAGGTAAGGCATTACTCGTAGAAGATAATAAAATAAACCAAGTGATTGCTCGTACACAGGTAAAAAAACTGGGTTTAGAAGTCGATATTGCCAATAACGGACAAGAAGCTTTAGACATTCTTTCAAAGGCTGAAAGTAATGAATACGTAATTATACTAATGGATTGTCAAATGCCAGTGCTTGATGGCTTTGAAACAACTATTGCCTTGAGAAATGGAGAAGCAGGAGCGGAGGCGGCTAAACTTCCCATTATTGCCATGACGGCCAACGCGATGAAAGGCGATAGAGAGCAGTGCTTAAGTGTAGGCATGGACGAATATTTATCTAAACCGCTTGATGTAAATAAACTGCAGAAAACGTTAAAGCTGTTTTTGGAATCGACCTAAATCAAAGATTAATAGCACCTAATATTCACAAAAAATTTGTGAATATAATTAATGACTTGATATCGCACGCCTATGCGTAATATATTGTAGCCATCATATCGTTACAGGATGTATAGATGAATCAAGAAGTTAAGGAGCTAAAAGCTGAGTTGTCCTTGTTAAAACTTCAATTTAGCGAGCGTGTAAATGAGGTTGAGTCACGGTTAAATGCCATACTTGAACCTAATATTTCAGAGCCAGAAAAAACACCGCTACAGAAGCCTGAGGTTAAGTTAGCAGAGCAGTCTTCTAAGCCTATTCAAGTTAATCGCCTGTCAGATCTACCTCCCAATATACAACTTACACCAATTAACAAACAACCTGCTGTTAATCAACAGGTTGCTGTTCCTGCTGTTCCGACATTTATAACGAAATTTTTTCAGTTTATCTTATCGTCATTTTTTGAGTGGTTTACTCCAGTTACCAAAATCTATCAGTCGTATAAAGAGCGAGGTATGTTAGGTATTTTTATTCTAACTATTGTAGGTATTGGCTTAACTCTTGCCGGCTTTGGTTATTTAATGCAACTGTTGATAGACCAACTCGGGGCAGGATCTAAATCATTACTCATGTGCACCTTTGCTATTGCGGTAATGGTTACTGGAATAGTATTAAAAGTTAAAACACGCTTTGATGAGTTTGCTACGGCTATTGTTACCCTTGGTGTATTACTTTCGTACAGTACAATATATTTTTCCGGTAGCGTGTACGGCATAATACCCAATATAGCGGTACTATTACTTTATTTTGTTATTGCTCTTGGTTGCCATGCGTTAGCGCTGTGGTTAGAAACAAAAATTGTTGCAAGCCTTGGTGTAATAGGTATTGCGACTATGCCTATTTTATCAAGTACGATTCAAGTAGAACCACTGTACTATTTATTGTCGTTAGCCTTTGTTGCTTCAAGTAGTTTATTTATAGCCTATAAAAAAGATGAACAGTGGCTAGCTAATTTAAGCTTAGCTTTTTGTTTAGTTGCATTAGAGTGGACTATTGGGTTTGAGTCTGTTGAAGTTTCTACTTGGATTGTCGATTTATTTTATCTATTATTTTTTGCTTATATCACTGTAAGCCTCTTATCTAATAGAGAGCCTGATAAAGAGCCTACTAAAGAATCGAATAAAAAAAGCCTTATATTATTAGCTGCGTTAGTCGGCTCAACCGTACTGTTTTTCTTTCAAACAAGTAGTCAATTTTCCACATCAATAACACTAACCTTTACCGTTAACACTTTGGTTGCCATAGGTGTTTGTGTATTGTTTTATCGAATAAAACATGAACTTACCCATTTAATGATTTTACTTACAAGTTTGTGGGCCGTGTTAACCGTTATTAGTGCACTAAGTGATGCTTATTGGGGAATTGCATGGGCAGTTGAAGGGCTTCTATTGCTTTATATCGGTCGACGATATGCAATGGGGTCAGTTGTTAATCAAGGGCAAGTATTAACCGCTATAGCCTTACTCTATTCCTTGTCAGCATTGTTATTGTATTTTCCATTACCCGCATTAAAGTCGGTTGATGGTTGGACTTTATCAATTGTAATTGTAGTTGTTATTGCTAGCTGGCAACGACTATTGAACAATACTGATGTTTTTGGTCAATTTACAATAAATAAAATTAAGCCATTTCTGCAACTGTTCGAGGTTGTTTGGATAACTATATTATTGGTTGCTACGCTCGATATTTGGTTAGGTAATTGGACGGGGGCAATTATTATTCTATTGCAAATAGCTTGGCTATTTAGAGCAAAGCAATGTCGACAAGTTGCAATTGAAATTTTTGCCGCGTTGTTAATTTTAGTCCCTTTATATTACGTTCAAAAAGGTATATTCATAGTGGATAGTTATCGTTTTATGATGCTGCCATTATTCGCAAAAGTTTCAGCTATTTCTGCCTTTTTACAATTGTGGTTGTGGTCGGCGTTCTACCGTAAATATCAACCAAACAGTAACGTTAAACACATTGCTGAATCAGTAAGAATTTTCTTCTACATGCTGCTACCAATATTTTGGATTAGTTCAAGTATCCGTCGACTTGATGAAAATGTATTATCGGTTCTTTGGTTATCGCCTTTAATCGCTTTATTCTTAGCAAAACAAGTTAAGCACAACTTATTGGTGAAAGAAGCCAAAATACTTACGGTGTTAGCGAGTATTATATTTACGGTCTCAGTAGGGCAGTTAGACCTTCTTTATAGCTTAATAGCGCTAGCGGGATTTTGTGTGTTTTATGGAGCGGGCTATTTATTAGATAAAAAAGATCAAATACCAGAATTAGGGAACTTTGTTTGCAACAGCGGTGTTATAGCCTTAGGGTTCGCGTTGCCAAGTATTATTGGTTGGCAAACCGACAGTTTACTTATTGGATTTATGGCTACTTCATTGATTTGGTTGTTTTATATAATCTCGATGAATCTTTCAAAACACTTACTAAGGAATAAAGAACTTATCACTGTGGTAAACATAGTTTTAGTTATATTTGGCTGGGTGTTAACACTCACTAACTCGCTGTTTGTATTTGTACCTTTGTTGTTCTTAATCGCTGCAATAGCTCGGAAAAAAACACTGCTTAGCGATACTTCCTTAGGTAAAACAATAGCTGAAAATAGCGACTTATTTCTACATACTATTGGCGCTATAACATACATAACCTTATTTTATTCATTAGTAGAGTTCCGTATAGACTTATTTATGGCACCAGTATTAGCGGTGCACGGTGCATTAATATTATTCTTAAAAGACAAACGTATATTTACCGTGAAATACAGCTTTGGCTTGATTTTATTAGGTATTATAAAGTTAGCGTTAATTGATGCTGCCAGTGCGCAATTATGGCAAAAAGTGATGTTATTTATGGGAATAGGAATATTTATTTTAGTAGCGTCATTTTGGTATCAAAAACTTATAAAAAATACTGAACAAGAAGTAATAGAGTCGGCCTAATTTGATTGAATTTGAATAAGTTTAAAAATGAAAGATCAACAACCCTAATGCAGATGGGTATTTGGAATACCAGAAAAGGAATAATATGCGGCAAAAAATTATGCGGTTAAAGTTATGCGGTTAAAAGGGAAATTAATTAAATGGGATGCAGATAAAGCCTTTGGTTTTATTTCCCCTAATGGAGGTGGAGACAATGTATTTATTCACAAAACAGCATTTTCAAACCGCCAACGTAACCCTCAGATAAGTGATGTTATTACTTATTCTCTGTCTAAAGACAAGCAAGGGCGGAGCTGTGCTAACGACGCAACGTTCACAGGGGAAAAATTAACGAAAAAAGAAGTAAAAAGCACCAACAAATTTTCAAACTATTTGTCTGTTATTTTCATGTGTTTG
>Ga0209396_1006813_pt1 | contig 10370 bp, 7 predicted proteins | sample GOMGulsemesocosm_6_FD_184638 | JGI IMG/M metagenome (GOLD analysis project Ga0209396, IMG submission 184638) | Methane-oxidizing microbial communities from mesocosms in the Gulf of Mexico - GOM8C Gulf of Mexico (SPAdes) (version 2) | ecosystem: Environmental > Aquatic > Marine > Cold seeps... | reverse complement strand
GTGAGCAAGTTCAGTTAGCACAACAAGTACTACGCGACGAAAACATACCAGTGCAGGCAAAACCTTTAGATTTTAAGACATTTGATTTAAAGCCTGTTACGGCGCTTTACTTTAACAATATCAGCCATTCGCGTAGTGCCAATTACTTATTAAAACATGCCTTAATAATGACCTTTGAAAGTGATATTAGGCTTGATCAACGTTATTTAATGGAGCGATTTATTTGTGGCAGCATAGAGTTTACAGGGCAAGCCATTGAGCACCCTAATTATGTTGAGTATAGACAAGTAAAAGTTCGTCCTAGTAGCTATATTCCCAATTTAAACGTCATCTCCTTAGACATAGAATGTTCACAAAAAGGTGTGCTCTATTCTATTGGCCTCCATAGCCCTACCTATCAAAAGGTGATTATGGTTGGCTCACCACAAGTAAGTCATGACTATATACATTGGGTTGATGATGAGGCCGCACTACTTGAGCAACTTGAAATAGAAATAATGGCACAAGACCCTGACATTATTATTGGCTGGAATGTCATTAATTTTGATTTTAGACTGCTGATTAAACGTGCCCAGTACCATGGGAAAAAATTACGATTAGGTCGCGGACAAGGTTTTGCCCAATGGCGAGATTCAAACGTTGATAATAATGGTTATGTGAGTCTCAATGGACGTGTTGTCGTTGACGGCATTGACTCGCTTAAATCTGCCACTTACCAATTTTCCAGCTTTAGTCTCGACTTTGTCGCCAACGCCTTATTAAATCGCGGTAAGTTGGTTGATAATGTCCACGATAGGATGGCTGAAATTAATCATAACTTTCAGCATGACAAACCCGCTTTAGCGGCTTATAACTTAGAAGATTGCGCCCTCGTTAATGATATTTTCAAACATACGAATCTACTCGATTATTTAATTTTTCGCAGTCAACTAACCGGTTTATTGCTCGACCGTGTGGGTGGCTCTGTCGCCGCGTTCACGAACCTTTATTTACCCAAACTTCATCGCGGTGGTTATATAGCCCCTAATCTCCCACCAGATGGCGGCCTTGCTAGCCCCGGTGGTTATGTCATGGATTCTATACCCGGACTTTATGACAACGTTTTAGTGCTGGATTTTAAGAGCCTTTACCCATCTATTATTCGTACTTTTAAAGTCGACCCGATGGGATTAATCGAAGGGCTAAAATCACCAGAGAATGCTATTGATGGTTTTAAAGAAGCTAAATTCTCTCGAGATAAGCACTTTTTACCGAAAATTATTACCGATTTATGGCAACAGCGCGATCAAGCCAAACGTGATAATGACTCGGCTCGCTCCCAAGCAATTAAAATCATAATGAGTTCATTTTATGGGGTGTTAGGGTCAGGTGGTTGTCGCTTTTATGATACCCGTTTGGCCAGTTCTATTACCATGCGCGGTCATCAGATTATTCAACAAACAGCCCAATGGATTGAAGAGAAACATCAAGTAATCTATGGGGATACAGACTCTGTGTTTGTACTCATTGGCAATGAGGTAACAACGCAGCAAGCCAATGATATTGGACGTGAGCTCGCCGAGGATATTAATCAGCGATGGCAAGAAAAGGTGCGTGACGAGTTCAATCTAGACTGTTTTATGGAATTAGAATTTGAAACCTTATATAGCCGTTTTGTGATGCCCACTATTCGCGGATCAGAGTTAGGCAGTAAAAAACGCTATGCGGGCTTGTTACACACAGATAATGGGAATGAATTAGTTTTTAAGGGATTAGAGAGTGTGCGCAGTGATTGGACCGTGCTTGCACGAGATGTACAGCGGACTGTGTATCAACTAGTCTTCGATGGCAAAGACGCTGGGCCCTATATTCTTAATGTCATTGAAGACGTTAAACGAGGATTACTCGATGACAAGCTTGTTTATAGCAAACGTTTACGTCGCAAGCTTTCTCATTATGTTAAAAACGTGCCGCCTCAAGTTAAAGCAGCGCGATTAGCCGATGATAAAAACAAAGCCCTTGGGCGTTCGTTGCAATATCAAAATAAAGGCACCATTAACTACTTCATTACCTTAAATGGACCCGAGCCTGTGGACTATTTGTCCAGCACCATTGATTATCAACACTATATTGATAAACAAATTGCGCCCATCGTTGATGGTATTTTACCGTTTGTTGGCTCAAGTTACGCCCAACTTACAGATGTTCAATTAGGGCTATTTTAGCTAAATGCCTTAGCTAGTGGTGACCCACAAAATTAAGGCATCTTCTTTACTCGTCGAAACAAGCACGTGTCCCATCATGGCATCGTAATACACACTGTCGCCAACTGTTAGTTTTGTCGGTTCATAAAACTCAGTATAAAGTTCTACCTCACCTTCTAAAACTAACAAGAACTCTTCACCTTGATGTCTTACCCAATCGCCATAATCATTAAATGTGCGTGCATGTACACGCGAACGATAAGGCATCATTTTCTTTTTACTAAGTTGAGTCGCTAGTAATTCATGTTCATAAGTGGGCGTTAAATGAGGAACACCTGCGCCGGCTTTAGTGATGTCTCGACGCCCTGTAGCTTGCGCTTTTTCAGGCTTAATAAACAGTTGAGGAATATCAATTTTTAAACCCGTGGCCAATTTTTGCATCACTGCAAATGTTGGTGATATTTGCTCATTTTCAATTTTTGATAAGGTTGATCTTGCAAGTCCGGTGAGTTTCCCCGCTTCTTCCAAGGTCAAATTATTTTGCTTACGAATGGCTTTGACTTGTTTACCCAATTGCATTGTTTCTACAGGACGTTCGTTTTGTTCACTGTCAGCTACGGTCATTGAAGGGTATATATCGGTTGTCATTAAATCGTTACCAAGCAAGGTTTGAAAAGAGCCTTAATTGTTACATAAAAAGGGCATTCTCGAAACACCCAACAAGGTTTACTTATGTACAATTTGTCAACAAATTACAAACAAAGGTTTCCAATAGGAAACTTTTACTCTATAGTGAGAAAAAATCAAATAAAGAGAGAATTATGAAAAGTAATTATAGCTCGTACGAACTAGAACATTATTTTGCCTCTGGTTTAGCTGCAACCGATGGTGCTGTGCAAATGGCCATTGATTCAGAAACGCAACGTCAAGAACGACAAATTGAACTAATCGCCTCTGAAAACATTGTTTCAAAAGCGGTAATGCAAGCCCAAGGTAGTGCATTAACAAACAAGTATGCGGAAGGTTATCCGGGTCGTCGTTATTACGGCGGTTGTGAATACGTTGATATCGTTGAACAATTAGCTATCGACCGTGCAAAACAAATTTTCGACTGTGAATTTGTGAATGTACAACCACATTCCGGCGCTCAGGCTAACGGTGCTGTTATGCAAGCACTATTAACACCTGGTGATACCATTTTAGGTATGTCACTAGACGCTGGTGGTCATCTAACACATGGCGCTCGTCCAGCTCAGTCTGGTAAGTGGTTTAATGCCATTCAATATGGCGTGCGTCAAGATGACTTGGCCATCGACTACGATCAAGTACTTGAGTTAGCTAAAGAACATCAACCAAAATTAATCATTGCTGGCGGCTCTGCTATTCCTCGCCAAATTGATTTTAAGCGTTTTCGTGAAATTGCCGATGAAGTTGGCGCGCTACTCATGGTTGATATGGCTCACATCGCAGGATTAATTGCGACAAACCATCATCAAAGCCCACTGCCTTATGCTGATGTTGTTACAACAACGACCCACAAAACATTACGTGGTCCACGTGGCGGCATGATCTTAACCAACAATGGCGACATTGCTAAAAAGATTAACTCAGCGGTTTTCCCAGGCCTTCAAGGTGGCCCATTAATGCACGTTATTGCTGGTAAAGCAGTGGCATTAGGTGAAGCTCTTGAACCTGAATTTCATGCCTACATTGGTCAAGTAATTACCAACGCTAAAGCATTAGCTAGCACACTTATATCGCGCGGTTGTGACATTGTCACTGGCGGCACTGATACTCACCTTATGTTAGTTGATCTGCGTCCTAAAGGACTAAAAGGCAACGCAGCTGAGCAGAGTTTAGAACGTGCGGGCATGACATGTAATAAAAACGGTATTCCGTTTGATCCTGAAAAACCAATGGTGACTTCAGGTATTCGTTTAGGCACACCAGCGGGCACAAGTCGCGGATTTAGCGAAGAAGACTTTATTCAAATTGGACATTGGATTGGCGATGTTCTTGATGGTTTAGCATCAAACCCTGAAGATAATAGTGAAGCTGAACAACGTGCTCTCGCGTCAGTTGAAGCGCTTTGCGAAAAATATCCTCTCTATCGTTAATGATACCAATCACGTAAATTTCAAAGCTGCTTCGGCAGCTTTTTTATTTTGAAAAGTCTAAATAACGATTGATGAACGGGTTGGATAATCGCTTAGGAGAGATTTTATCAATCACGTCTAAAGCCGCGACACTTCCTTGGATGGCATCTTTATATGGCTGATCTAGCTTCTTATATGAATCACTCAGACTAAGCTTTTCCAATTGCAACGTCGCGCTATTTATATCTTGCTTGAATGTTGGTGATAATTTCGATTTTTCAACATCCGATAAAATAGTTATGGCCTTGCTAATTCCCAAAGATAATTCTTTATTTTCTGGTGTGTCTGTTTTATCAACGGCTTTTTTTACATCTTGTAAATGGTCAATTAAACTGCCCACTTTTTTATCATCAGTTTTTTTATCATCATCTTTAAACAGCGGATTAGCCCCTAATGATTGATATTCTTTATCTGAAATCAAGCCGTATTGATGTACTTTCTCGATCAACTTTTTAGTATCGACTTGGGTAAAGCTACCATGTGAAAAAAACTCCGCGCTAATCGCCTGTAGCTTTTGAGCACGACTGGACAATTTAAGGCTCTCTCCTGCCCCGGCTTCAGACGATTTTTCTTTAGAAACGTCTTGTATTTCAGCCGCTTTCTTAACGGTAGCAACCTGCGCATCATTATTATTAGCAAGCCCAGTATTTGTATTACCTAACGAATTATAAAGTCCAATTGTATTCATAGCTGAGTTCACAAATTATTGACACATGATTAATGAATAATGCATGTGCAATAAATGCACCAAGAAATGAAGACCCACAACCTTTATTGTCTTCACGATAATAAAGGCTGTGGGTATACCATTAACTGAACTCGTTTTTAATGTTATCCGATACCAATTTTTTCTTGAAATATCATCAATGGAATGTCAGCTATCTCAATAGCAAGATTCATCATAGGCAAATAATGCCCCGCCATCGCCTCATCTACGTTGACGTAATTAAAATTTTGATGACGCCAAAAAGCGGTGGCAGCGGCGCCGTAAACACTAAATGCTTGCAACGATCTCACTTCACTGTCCTTTAATGTAATCTTTTGAAGATACCCTTGAAGTAATGATTTGGCTTTAGGCAACGATATTTTCCCATCAACTCGACAAGTGCCGACGATTGCCATGCCTAAATCAAAAACTCGGTAGTAATGAGTGGCCTCTTCAAAATCCATAATAGTTGCGCGATTTCCATCAGGTGAAACAATAATGTTGTCGGAAAAGATATCGCTATGAATAAGCGCTTGCGGTAGGTCTTCACTCATATAGCTTTCGATAGTTTGTTGTGTTTCCTTGAGCCATTGATAGAACGATGAATCAGGGGCATAAACCTTCACTTCGTCAAATCGCTCGACACCATAACTTACTGTGCGAGGTAAATAGCTTGGCGGTGAAATTAGATGCAACTTGGCAATATCTTTGCCCAGTGATACGAGTAAATGCTGTGATAATTCATTTTCAATGTCCCCTTCTAAAAAGTCTTTTAACATGACCGGTTTATTATTCCACCGCGCCGTCGATTGCCCCAATGGGGTTGCTATCACACAAGAGCTTGAGAAATCATGACCTCTCAAATAATCTAATAGTTGCACTAATTCATCAGCTTCTTGAATCGACTTTTGCTCTGATACTGTCAATACATAAGATTTATGTGTAGTGATTATTTTGTAGTTTGTATTCTCGGAACCACCACTAAGCAACTTAAACGATTCAAGGTCATTAATATCATATTGCGATAAAATATGGATAACATCTTGATGAGTTAACGGATGATTACCCTTCATTATGTGTTAACTCCCAATGTGATTCCATCGCTTGCATTAACGCTTGCTCCAAATGCGAGTGATCACACAAATGCACTTTTTCGCACATAGTCTTTTGCATTTCAATTTGATGATGCATAGCACCAGACGGTAACACATCAGCATTAAGTGCTGATAACATCACTTGAGGGAATTTCGCCGGATGAGCCGTCGCTAAACAAATCAGTTTATCATCGCCTAAAGACTCTTTAAGGGCGTCACTAGCATAAATACTTACGGCGGCATGGGGATCCACTAAATAGCCTTCATTTTTATAAAGCTGCGTAATAACATCAAGGGTTTGCTCATCCGTTGCACTATAAGATAAGAAATTTTGACTAAATTGATGATAGGTTTTCTCATCAAAGGCTACTCGACCGAATTCATTAAACTCATCCATCCAGGTCTTAATTTTCACCGTATCTTGGTCGACACAAAAATATAAGAAGCGCCAAAAATTAAAAGGGGTCAAAATATCAATCGCCGAAGAGGCTGTGCTAACCAAGGCCGCTTTTGAAAGAATGCCTTGTGAAAAAAGGCGATGTAAGCAATCGTTGCTATTATTGGCGGCGACTAATTTATTAATCGGTAGGCCCATTTCCCTAACTATTGCACCGGCACATAAATTACCAAAGCCACCAGATGGTACCGAAAAGCTAACAGGCTCCCCGATATCATCGACAACTTGAAGGTAGCCATAAATATAATGCACCGTTTGTATCATCACGCGTCCCCAATTAATTGAGTTCACACTAGACAGATGTAGTTTTTCTTTAAATGACTCATTGTTATATAACTGGGTAATAACCGCATCTAAATCATCCCCGCCTTCGGGACAATTTGATACACCAACGGGATGAATATTAGTGTGAGGCAAACAGGTCATTTGGCGCTCTTGTTCTGGTGTTATTTTATCTTTGGGATAAAGCACCCACGCATCAAGGTTTGACTTTCCGGCCGTGAAATAAGCTGTAGCAGGACCAGTATCACCAGTAGTCGCTACAATTAACGACAATCTTTCATTTTTTCGTTCGAGAAAGAAATTCACTAAACCCACTAAAAATGACAAACCAACATCTTTAAACGATAGGGTTGGTCCGTGAAATAACTCCATAATATAAGTATTTTTTCGAGACGTTAACGGATGTAATGGCACCACTTCTTCATGCTCAAAAGAAGCATGAGCTGATGACAAAATATCGCGCAGCGCATCGGCGGATACTATCGATGGATCGATAAAGAATGAAAGCACTTCAAACGCTAACTCGGTGTAGCTTAATGACTGCCACTGTTTTAGTTGTTGTAGGGTTATTTTAGGTAACTGGGTTGGCACATAAAGTCCGCCGTCAACGGCAAAACCATCTAAAATGGCCGTTTCAAAATCGACAGGACTACCGCCACCTTTATTACTCACGTATTGGATCATTGATTATCTCTTTATTTCGTTTTGTTTGATTGCTCAACGCTAGATTAGTATTAGCTTAAGGTTGGATGTGATGCAGCACAGCCGTCGCAATCATAATGTCTTGAACGGCAACGCCAGTGAGGTCAACAATGGTTATTTGCTGATCATTTTGTCGTTGCAGGAGCGGTGATTGAATGGCATGTCCTAGTTCAATCACCTTGTCTTGTGTGATCACTTTATCGTTAAGGGCGCGAAATATTTCACCTCGGCTCTGGCATTGGGAAATACTGTCGGCGATAACAATATCGGCTTTATGAAGTAATTGACTCGCCAATTCTTGCTTGCTGGCTGTATCAGAGCCAACTGCTGTTATATGGGTTCCGGAGTGAATATCGCTCGCTTGCAATAGCGCCTGCTGACTGGGCGTGGTCGTCACAATTAAATTGGCATGTTGTGCAACTTCACGTGCAGATTTCGCTTGATGAATAACAAAGTCACTGCCGAGCTCTTCAATAAATTTGGTCACATTATTGCTGTTTCTTCCCCATATCCACACTTCCCTGCACGTTGTCATTTGTTGTAAATGTAACAACTGTAATTTTGCTTGAATACCTGTGCCAATAATTCCAATAGCACTAATATTACGGGGGGCGAAATATTTAGCGGCCAGTGCGCCGGCTGCGGCCGTGCGTAGATCCGTTAAATAACCTTCGTCGAGTAAAATAGCTTTGGGGACCCCTGTTTTTTGATCAAACAGCAGCATTAGCCCTTGGCTTGACGATAATCCTAATTTTTCATTGTGATAAAAACCTGACGCAATTTTAATGACATAAAAGTCTTCGTGTTTTATATAGCCATACTTTATGTGTGCTTCGCCCTCATGTTCTTCTAAAATTAATTCACCTACTGGTGGCACAACGGCATTGCCATTACTGTACTCAATAAAGCCATTTTCCATGGCTGCCACCAGATCTATTTTTCCAATAATTGATTTTATTTGCTCAATATTGATTATTGTTGTCATGTTTAACTCGCCTCATATTTAATTCGCCTCTAATAAGTCAATTCCCATAACGAATCATAGGAATAAAGGAGGAAGCAGAACATGAGATTAGGGAGGATTTTTAAGTTAAAAACCTTCGAATAAACAGTTGTTGAACTGGTAAAACGTGGATAACAATGTGAGGTTTTATTTGATAGGAATAGGAAGCGTTGATGCGATTAACGCATCAACATTAATGAAACGTTTTAGGTAAGCGAGCAGGCATTGTTTCAGACAATATCAGCGACGTTTCTGTTTTACACACATCTGACAATGCCTCTAACAATAGGTCTAATTCAGACATGGTGTGAACCGACACCCTGAAAATATAAGCCTTTTCTCCCGTCACGTTGAAACATTCGGTTATCGCATCGCTTGCTTCAACAACCTGCTTAAACGCTGCTTCTTTCCCTGTTACCACATTGGCTTGAACAAACCCTGATATAGCATAACCTAAGGCTTCAAAATCCGTCACCAAGCTGTAACCTTGAATTACGTTTTGCTCTTCCAATTTTTCAATTCTTTCTTTGACGGCAGGCGCAGACAGGTGAACTTTCTTTGCCAGCTCTGAAATGGTTATGCGTGCATTATCAAATAATGTACGAATAATGTTCTTATTAATTTTGTCCACAAAGCCTACTTTATTTTAAATGATGGGTGTCACATACCTAGTCGTCCCAACAATATAACTTATCCCCTGGCTACTTGGAAATAAGCGATATTGTTGACCGTAAATGGCTAGCCATTCTTTGGCTGAAGATTAGCATGAGTCAAATTATTATCAATTAAACGAATAGACTTCGAAATAAGGTCGACAACATTTTTATAGAAAATCAAATCAATCCCTTCAAACTCATCGGTTGCTTTATGATAATCAGGATGATCTTCTTCACTAAATGTAATGTTAGGAATATTTTTAAAAAAGTAAGGCGCGTTATCTGATGATTCCATCCAATAATCTTTAGATGTATCTTCTTTAATGTCATGACCATATGACACTTTTAATGATGATAATTTTGCCACTGATTCAAGGTAAGGTTTTAACGTTGGATATTGATGTGTACCAACAATATAGATCTCATTATTGATATTACGCCCTATCATATCAAAGTTAAATTTCAGTTTAATGTTATCGATATCAACCGGTGGGTTTTCAACAAAGTACTTCGATCCAAACAAACCCAACTCTTCGGCATCATAAGTAATAAAGATGATTGAATGTTGTGGTGGAAATAGAGAAAAATATTCAGCCAAACTCAACACGGCTGCCGTGCCCGAGGCATTGTCGTCAGCACCATTAAATATATCACCATTTACAACGCCCATATGATCGTAATGTGCCCCAATCACAATGTACTTTTCTGGCTCAAGACTGCCTTTAACATAGGCCACTAAATTTTTGCCTGTGCGACTATTTTTATTTTCATCAACAAATGAAAACGACTGCTCATAATTCTTCGAAAATGAGTGTAGTCCCAACGCTTTAAACCGGTCGATAATTAATTGCTGTGCAAGTTGGCTTTCGCCTGTTCCACGGCCAAGCATCTTATCGTTGGCTAATTGCTTTAACGTTTCAACTAATCGTTGTTGATCGAAAACCTCAGTAACGACTTGGTATTTTAGAATATCAGCTTGCGTCATCCATAAAATATCATCAGCAGGGGCAGCATCTAAGGTGTACCAATAAAACGCTTCAGGAATACTCATTTCACGGTAATACTTCAGATACAGCTCATGAACTGAATCATCTTTTGCATATTCTCGTGCGGTCTTATGTTCGTCAGCCC
>Ga0209396_1006809_pt1 | contig 10374 bp, 8 predicted proteins | sample GOMGulsemesocosm_6_FD_184638 | JGI IMG/M metagenome (GOLD analysis project Ga0209396, IMG submission 184638) | Methane-oxidizing microbial communities from mesocosms in the Gulf of Mexico - GOM8C Gulf of Mexico (SPAdes) (version 2) | ecosystem: Environmental > Aquatic > Marine > Cold seeps... | reverse complement strand
CTCTACATCTTCATCAACAATATTACCATCGGTATCAACGGCTGCATTCATATAAGGAGGCACCCAATCCCCACGACCTTTATTGATATGATAATATGGTGTAAATTGAATTGAAGAATTTTCAGAAATTTCATAATCTAATTTTACATAAGCTAAACTATTTTCGCGCAGGGTAGACCATCCTTCAGCAAAATTTTGATCATAGTAAGGCGTACCCGTCCAGTCTCCTGTTAATCGATCTGAATCAGGATTTTCATTAAACTGCTCAATCGAAACACCATTATAATTATCTTCTTGTGCATCATCATAAGAAAAACGTGCCGTTATCGCTAAATCACCTATCCAAGATTCAAGTTTTGCTTCAAAATGTTGACGTTCAGCACCTGCATTTGAGCCTTCATCAACCCAACGTTTATTACTTGTTTGGGAATAACTAAACATGGCATACGTATCTGGTGCAATTTCCCCCGTTTCATGGCGTACAAAATAGCGTGTTGCGTCATGATCTCCATTGGTATAAGCAAATGTTGTCATTTGCTCTTCACTTAAACTTTTTGTTATAAAATTCAAGTTACCACCTAACGCTTCTAAAGATGCTGAAGAAATATCGGATGTACCTTGTGCAACTTCAACGCTCGCCATATTTTCACTGTCCATATAACGGTTTGCTTTAGCACCTCCACCATATCCAGAACCACCATTAGGCACACCATCAATTGTCATGCCTAATTGCTGTTCATTTAAATTAGTTGAAAATCCACGCATGCTGATTGTTGTTGACCAATCGTCCCCACCAAATGCATCGCCTTCACTGATAATGACACCAGGAATACTTTTTATCGCAGCTAATACACTGCTATTTGGTGCTTGACGCTCTATCGTGTCAAGATTAACAACATTGTTTGCATGAGAAACACGCTTACCTAACACTGAGATTTGTTCTATAACTTTATCATCATGATTTTGTATTTCTTGTGCAGAAGCCGAACCACACAGTGCGATAGAGACCGCTGTAGCAACTAGATTAGATGATTTAGAAAAAATCATTTTAACTCCGAATATAATAAACAGTAATGAGAAATAGACCTAAAGCAATTCAATGCAGTAAGCAGCTACCTTGTTTTTTCGTTGGATATTCTTGATTAAATTGATGACATTTAAGTGACATTAAAAAGTCGTTTGAATGAAAAAATAAAGACATATTTATGTCGATTATTCAATAAACCACCACCTTAGAATCTATTACTTTAAAATAATTATGACTGAGTAATTAACTAAAATTCATATATTCACTCTAATCTACATTCATCCCTTATTATTAAAAAATGGCAAATAAATACAGCAACCCTTTGTTTAATAGAGATTTAAAGTATTCCCTATTACTAAATGATAAAATAATGTTAAAAAAAATGGATAGAGTAATTGATCTAAAGTGTTTTTTATGACGTAATAGAGACAATTAAACTGGTCAGATGAGTGAATTATGAGCCTTAGAACAACATTAAGAAAAGTATTACCTACAATTTCAACAACAGAGCAAGAAGCATTAGATGCGGGTGATGTATGGTTAGAAACTGGTATCTATCAAGGTAAGCCTGATTTTAATGGTCTAAGAGCAATCCCAGTTGCTAAGTTAACAAGTGAGGAGCAGGCTTTTTTAGACGGCCCTGTTGCTGAACTAATTGACATGATTGATGATTTCGAAATTCAAAACAGTATTCATCTTCCAGAAAAGATATTAAATTTTCTAAAAAAAGAACGCTTCTTTTCACTTATCATTCCTAAAGCGTATGGTGGTCGTGAGTTTAGTCCATATGCAAACTCTACAATAGTGGGTACTATTTCGACTAAAAGCTCCGGTGTTGCGGTAACTGTAATGGTACCTAACTCTCTTGGTCCAGGTGAATTATTAATGCATTATGGTACAGATGAGCAACGTGCATTTTGGTTACCTCGTTTAGCTGACGGTACTGATATTCCATGTTTTGCACTTACTAGCCCTGAAGCAGGCTCTGATGCCGGTGGTATACCTGATGAGGGTATTGTTACCATGGGTGAGTATAAAGGTGAACAAGTATTAGGTTTAGAAGTGACATGGGATAAACGCTACATTACATTAGCACCTATTGCGACAGTGTTAGGTTTAGCATTTAAAGTTAAAGATCCACAGAGCTTATTAAGTCCAGAACAAAATTTAGGTATTACATGTGCGTTGATCCCACATGATCACCAAGGTGTTGAACTAGGTAATCGTCATAAACCTATGGGCGTAAATTTTTATAATGGTACAACACGAGGCGATAAAGTATTTATTCCTATGGACTTTATTATCGGTGGTCAAAGCAACATCGGTAATGGTTGGAAAATGTTAGTAAGTTGTTTAGGTGCGGGCCGTGGTATTTCATTACCAGCTATGGGCGCATCAACAGCACAAGTTTCATTCAAAAGCGCTGCAGAGTACTGTGCTGTACGAGAGCAATTTGGTTTATCAATTGGTCAATTTGAAGGCATACAAGAAAAACTAGCTGATATTGCCGGTAAAGCGTTTTTACAAGAATCTATGCGTGTATTAACCACTGAAGGTTTAGGCATGGGTTTAAAACCAGCTATCGTAACTGCTATTGCTAAATACCATATGACAGAGATTGGTCGTGATGTATTAAATTCTGCTATGGATATCCAAGCTGGTAAAGCAATTCAATGTGGTCCGCAAAATACTTTAGCTCAGGGATATATTGCACAACCAATTGGTATTACAGTGGAAGGTGCAAATATTTTAACCCGTAATTTAATGATATTTGGCCAAGGCGTAATGCGTTGTCACCCATATTTACAAACTATGGTTGAAACGATTCACAGTGATGAAAAAGGATCTGATAAGAAATTCAATAAGATTCTTTTAAATACTGTAGGTTACAGTGTATCTAACAGCTTACGTGCTTTTGGTTTAGGTGTAATGCCATTTATGGCAAGTGCAAATTCAAATTTGGTAGAAGTACGCCCTTACGAAAAAGCAATTAACAAACTTGCTTCTAAACTAGCGGTTTATGCTGATTTTTCTTTATTAGTACTGGGTGGAAAGTTAAAACAAGCTGAAATGTTATCTGCACGTCTAGGAGACGTAATGAGTTACTTATATGCTGCTATGGCCTCTATTAGATATTATGAGCAAAAAGTTGCAAGCGAGGATAAAGAGCAAGCAAAAGCCTATTTCCATTATGCTACACGTTGGTCTTTATTACAGGCAGAGCAAGCATTATTCAAGTTCTTAGATAACTTCCCATCTAAAGTAACTAAACATGCGATGAAGCTATTAACGGTAACTTACAATGAAAAAATGCCTAAAATCAGCGATGATTTAGTGCGAGAATTAGCAAAACAAGCACAGCTTGATACGCAAATTAAAAAGCAATTAACACATTTAGTAAAAGTAACACCTGGCAGTGGTCATGAGATTAATGAAAATGCTTATAAAGCCAAGTTAGATTGTTTAGATTTATTGAAAAAAGTAAAACAAGCAATACGTGGCAAAGTATTTAAATCAGGAGTTCGCTTCCCAGATACTTTAAGCAATGCATTTACTGCCAATGTGATTACCGCCGACGAACTTAAAAAACTACTTGATTACAATACCAAACGTGAGCTGGCTATTCGTGTAGATGAGTTCGATTTTGATATGAACTTACTAAACACAAATACAACTGAAGAAGAACGTAAAATAGCATAAATCCCAAAATCAACAATGTAACAAAACGTCACTTTAACCCAGTGGCGTTTTTATTTTACATTAGAATTTATAATAAACTAGCGTGGAGTCTTGTTAATGGAATAACAAGGCTTTTTTAATTCTCATAGCAACATCACATATATTTAATAAATTACAACGCAGAATCCTGTATTTATTATAATAATCATATATCCTGTGATTTTATTACGTAAATCTTGACAGGGGCCTTTATGTCTTTTCCTCAACCTGGCATTTTTGTAGAAACCAGTAACCAATTCTATTTTCTCGAATACCAAATTAATCTCGACTTATCTTTAACTGACATCAAACAACAGATTTCAAACTCACTCAATATTACAAACGATGTCAATGTTGTCATTGCCTTTGGTAAATCTTTCATCAATCGCCTTGAATCAAATACCAGCGAGTTAGAGCTTGAAGAATTTAGAACGATCGATGGTATTAAGGACTTTACTGCTAAGGGCACTCAAAGAGACGTTTTATTTTGGATCCACAGTCAAAATATCGGTAAAAACTTTGATGCTATGATGACGATTCATAATTCAATGAAATCAATCGCCAGTGCAGAACTTGATTTACGCGGGTTTACCTACCACGACGATCGAGATTTAATAGGTTTTGTTGATGGTTCTGCTAATCCTAAACTTGAAGAACAGCACCAAGTTGCTTTGATCCCACAAGGCAAAAAATATGCCGGTGGTAGTTATATGCTAACCCAAAAATGGTGTCATAACTTACCAGAATTTAATAAAATAGCAGTAGCAGAGCAAGAAAAAGTAGTAGGGCGCACCAAAACAGACTCTATAGAGCTCGAAGGTGATGATATGCCTATAAACTCACATGTTAGCCGTACTGACGTTAAAGTTAATGGTGAAGCAATGAAAATGTATCGACGCAGCGCACCTTTTGGTAATACAACTGAAAACGGGTTGTACTTTTTATCTTTTGCATGTGAAATGCAACGTTTTACCAGTCAATTAAATCGTATGTACGGTCTTACAGAAGATGGAATTTATGATAAGTTAATTGAGTATTCAACAGCTGAAACTGGTTCATATTGGTTTTCTCCATCGATAGATGATCTAAAGCGATTAATTCATATTAATTAAAATCTTTATAATAACTCGTTGATAAGCTAGACTAATATTATAGTTCTTGGGATATTAGTCTTTTGACTGGAGGTATATACACGAGTGCATAAAACAACTTTAAATCAAGAAGAAAATCTTTCTTTTGCTATTAGCCACCAATTATTACCACAAGCACATCAAAGACTAGACCTTTATTTCTCAATCCCAGTTGAAATGGGTATCAACCCGCATACATTGTCTGAAGAAAACTTTTTTCATAGCAGTATCAATACAAGAAGTGCTTATTATTCTGATCAATTACATTTACCTTTAGTACGAAGCCGTTTTATCAGTAAGCAAAAAGGTGAACAAACAGATTACCGGGTCAATTTAAATCTATTTTCTTATCAGATACGAATTGCACTTAAAACTGATATTAAACAGACTTTATTAATTAAAGATGTCGAAGAGTTTTATAATAAAGCTGATGAAATTGCAGAACAAATTACCTCTTTACTAAAAAAATTACGCCGTTATACACCGCCGGATAAAAAACTAAGCTCTTACTTTGAAAACGCGGACAATTATTTAAGCTGGAATGTAGAGCAGTCATTTTTAAAACTATTAACAAATGGCCCTAAAAGTAGTGAACATTCAGATGTTAGGGACAAGTTATTTGATGTATGTCGTTATGAAAACCAATACCGAACAACAAATCAGTATAACTCAGCCACTACGATAGCTGATCCTAATAGGATCTCTAATAAGATGAGACTATTACAAAGATTAATTGAGTTTGGAGTGGTATTTAAAAAAGAAAACAAACCATTAAATATCAATTACAAAAAAGTGGTAAGGGGACTAGTCACTGCTGTCATCATGGCATTTGTAATGATGTTGATTTTACGTGCTCGAACTACATTTACTGAAATAACATTATTATTAGTATCATTTCTTGGTTTTATATATGGTTTGCGTGAAATATTTAAAGACGATATCACTACACTTATTTGGAATTATTTGAAGAAAGGTAGGCCTAAGTGGCAGAATATATTCACAAATAGCGCAACAAAAACTAAAATTGCAGTGCAAACAATTTGGCTTGAATATATTTCAAAAAAAGATTTACCTGAGCAAGTGAATAAATTATTTCAAAGTCGTCGGCAGCAAAATAAACAAGATGCACAACTACTACATTTTAGAAGTGACACGAGAGTCCTAGTAAAAGATTTTATGCCCGGATATGACGAAATTCAAGAGCAGATACTATTTAGCTTAGCGCCATTTGTTCGCTACCTAAAAAAAGGTGATGGAAAGTTATATAATTTTGAAGGTAATAAAATTAGCAAGCAAGCGATAGAACGTAGATATCAAATAAATTTGATCATGGTGCAAACAAATAAAGACAATAAGCAGGAGTTACTTAGGTATAAAGTAACCTTAAATCGTTCTGGTATTATAAATATTGAAGGGATCACAACCAAGGAGTGAATTGCTGTTTCAGGCCATTTTTGTAAAGCCCCTTTACTAAATTGTGATCCAATATATGTTACCAAATGGTATACTTTCGCCGATTTCAAACACTAGGCTTCCAAATGAAAACCATATTTTTAATATTTACTCTATTTAGCGCTGTTGTAACGGCAAATCCTGACGAAAAAGCATTTGATCTTGAAGCTAATATGAAAAATATGGGTTTAGAATTTAAAAAAGCAGTTAAAGCTCCCAATAAAAATGTATTGACTGAACAATTAATAAGACTGAAGAAACTTGTAAAGTTAAGTAGAACAGCCAAATTTTCAGATAATAAGAAAAACATATCTCTTGAAGGTTTAAATAAAGTTATAAAACAAATTGAATTATCCCAACAGCAAAACTCTGCAGGTCAATTCAAACAAGCAAAAGAGACTTTGATGAAAGTAGATACGTTGAGAAAAGAGTACCATGAATATCATAAGCCACCGAGTATTTGGCAAATGATCTTTGGTTAGAAATAGCCAGTTAATACCGAAAATATGTTATAAAGTAAGCACTACGCTCACTTTATCAGCAAACAAACATTATATTGATAAATATACTGGAATATTCATAAAACACTGGTATAACAAATAGTAGAAGGTTTGTTATAAGTGAGCAGATATGAATACCCAATTAAGCCGTGAATGTTTAACAGCCATAGAGTCTCATGATGTTAAACTTGATATATTCGAAGAATTAGAAAAACAAAATTTGAATCTAACCAAAGTTATTTCGTTACTAGCCCAATATCAATCGATCAGTGAAAACGATGATGATGATGTAGCAGATAATTGGTTAGACAGTTTGTCTGATATTGATCGTCAAATCCTAAAAGCCTTTGAAATTGCCAGAGGTCGGTACGAACAAGGTCATTAATAACTTGCCTAGGTAGAATCATTTATACAGATAAATCATACTGAGCAATGGTTTTATCGATAAATCTAGCTCTGTAACTTTGTGCCCTTTCATGGGGTGCAAAATGACTTAATGATTTGTTTAAGTATTTTATTGCTTGTCTAATCTCATTTTTATCTTCAACGGTTAGTTCATCTACACTATGACAATGTGTGATATTCATTATAATCATCATACCAACTTCAGCTTCAACAATTTCTTCAATATAACCATTTTGTGTTGTTAAACTAAATTTACCATTAATAAAATGTTGCCATTGTGTTTGTACATGTTCCTGTAATTGCTCTGTGAAGGTTTCATCTTCACAATAAAAACCTTGATTTTGTAAATACATTAAGTGTGTACAGTATTTATTAAAAAACAATTCAAATGCCGCCGAAGGAGTGCATAGCTCTTTACTGCTAATTAATTTTGCCCATTTATCACAGCCTCTCGCATAAAAATCCCAGTATTCTTTGCATTCGTGCAAACCGTAATATGAACTGCATTCTATTTGACTGGTTAGCCTATATGCGGGTTTGGGAAAAATACCGAGATCTTGCCAATGTGATAATTGTTCAATATCAATAGAGCAAGACTCTAATAGTTGGTTTTGATCGTAATAATGTGATGATAAATATTCAAATAAGCTCATATGGTTAATACTGTTGTTATATACAGTAAATGTATAATGCAAGATATATGGGCTTATTTCAAGGGCATATTTATAGTTATATTAAAATTAACATAAAAAACGTGATAAATGTGCTTTGAAAGATGCAATTTCAGCTAAAAATATGGTACAAATAAGAAAATTTTAAATAAACAAATTATGCTAATGCGCTCTATAGAACAAATCAAACAAGCAAGCCTTATCACAGCGATAAAAACACCATATTTAAGTAGTGGAGATATTGATCTTAAAACATACGACGCATTAGTCAATGCTCAAATAGATAATGGCGTAGAGGGTATCGTCGTTGGTGGTACTACCGGTGAAGGTCAATTAATGAACTGGGAAGAGCATCTCATGCTAATTGCCCATACAGTTACACTCTTTTCTGACAGATTAATAATAATCGGTAATACAGGTAGTAATAATACAAGAGAAGCAATTAAAGCCACTGAATATGGTTTTGCTACAGGAATGCATGCATCTCTTCAAATAAACCCTTATTACGGACGTACATCAGATAGAGGTGTTCAAGAGCACTTTGAAAGATTACTCGCTTTAGGTCCTGCTTTTGTTTACAACGTACCAGGTCGCACAGGTCAAGATTTAACACCTGAAGTCATTGAACCATTAGCAAAACATAAAAACTTTATAGGCGTAAAAGAATGTGCTGGTAATGAACGTATCGCTGCTTATGAAAGCAAAGGTATCGCATGTTGGTCTGGTAACGATGATGAATGTCATGATGGTCGTCATTTATTTAATTCTCACGGTGTTATATCAGTAACATCAAATTTATCTCCTTCATTAATGCGTAAATTGATGGACAAACAAGATGATGAATTAAATAAACAATTAATACCCTTAATGAATTGGTTGTTTTGTGAGCCAAATCCAATCGCGATTAATACTGCGTTGGCAATGACATCCGCTGTAAAACCAGTATTTAGACTTCCATATATGCCGTTATCACTTGAACAAAGAGAAACGGGCTTGGCATTAATGTCAGATATCAAGTCTAATGATTTAGTAGGTGATACGCTTAAAGTTATGTCGGATGATGATTTCATTATTTGCTAAATAGCATAATAAAAAATGATTGAAATGCCTTCTTCTTGAAGGCATTTTTGTTTATATATTAATAGCTAAATTGTAACCCTCAAGCACGATTCATATTAGATTCAGTTAGCATGCTCTTTAATAAGGTAATAGATACCAAAAAGAGTAAGCTAAAATGAAAAATATAATAATTAGATTTACCATTTATTTTTTATTTGGATTAACTTCTATATCGAGTTATTCAAATGATAACCAACAACAGAAATTTAATGAAGCAGAACTGGCTCAAATGCTTGCACCGATTGCTTTATATCCTGATAGTTTATTAACACATATTCTTATTGCATCAACTTACCCACTAGAAATAGTGCAAGCACAAAGGTGGCTAGACAAAAATGAATATTCACGTCCCTCAATTGAAAGTAAAAAATGGGATCCCAGCATAAAAGCGTTAATTCCATTTCCTAAAATAATTGATAAATTAAGTGAAGATTTAACATGGACACAAAACTTAGGTGATGCCTTCCTACAAGATGAAACTGCACTACTAACCAGTATTCAGACCTTACGCCATAAGGCTGAACAAGCAGGTAACTTGTCACAAATGAACAATGTTAATATCACTCAGGACAATGATAATATAGTGATCAAAACAATTGAAAGGGAAGTGGTATATGTTCCATACTATGACACTCGTGTTGTATATGGAGATTGGCATTGGGCACATCACCCACCAGTATATTGGCATCATTCAAACCCACATAATTACTATCAGCATAATGTATTTTCTTGGTACCCTAGGGTTCATATTTCTTTTAATCATTTTGTTACAACATTCCATTGGCATAACCGTCATGTGATTATTAGACAAAAATACCCAAGAAATCATCACAATATCACAATAATTAAACCTAAGCGCTGGTACCATAATCCAAAACATAGGCACAATGTTGCTTATCGCTCAGTAAAAGTAAATCAAAAATATAAAACACATCGTACTTCAGTGTCACAAAATAAAGTTGTAATCAATAAACACAACTCATTTTACAAAGCGAATAAACGTCATATTAAAAAGGTTACAAAAGCCAATTCTAAACAAGTTCAAGTGAAAAGATCAAAAAATCGTAAAGTAGTGAAGCGTGAAAAAAAACAAAACTATATAGCAGCCAGCAACTATAAGTCATCCAAAGTAAAAGTTAGAAAAAACATGAATCATCAAACAAAAAGTACTAAATCAAAAGTAAAAAGAAGTAGTCACATCAACAAAGGAAAAAATAGAAGGGAACATTACTAAAAGGCAATATACCCAAACAACTTCAAAATGCGAGTTTCAGGACTGCTGAGCAATTCATGATTTAGGCGCATCTTTGTATTAATGGTCACTCCCTTAAAAGAAGATGCAACAACAAGCA
>Ga0209396_1006808_pt1 | contig 10374 bp, 9 predicted proteins | sample GOMGulsemesocosm_6_FD_184638 | JGI IMG/M metagenome (GOLD analysis project Ga0209396, IMG submission 184638) | Methane-oxidizing microbial communities from mesocosms in the Gulf of Mexico - GOM8C Gulf of Mexico (SPAdes) (version 2) | ecosystem: Environmental > Aquatic > Marine > Cold seeps... | reverse complement strand
TTGATAATAATTAAAACTAAACCAATAATTTAAAAATGATTAAATTCTGATTTTTCCAACCAGTTTAAAAATGCGATAAGAATTACTGCCCCTTAATTTTTGTCTAAATAAACAACGAATTTACTGTAGCCATTTCACCAATAAAGGGTTAACTTAGACAACTGGTACAATCAGTTATTTCCTAAAAGAGGTCGAATAATGACAAGCACACAGACAGCATTTGATTACATTATCGTTGGCGCCGGCTCTGCTGGTTGTGTACTTGCTGCGCGCTTATCGGAAGATCCTAATGTATCTGTGTGTCTCTTAGAAGCAGGTGGCCCCGATAAAAGTATTTTTATTCATGCGCCAATCGGTTTAGCGGCTATGTTACCTACTAAACTTCATAATTGGGCCTTTAAAACTATCCCACAACAGGGCTTAAATGGCCGAAAGGGCTATCAGCCTAGAGGTAAAACCTTAGGCGGTAGTTCATCTACCAATGCCATGTTATATGTCCGTGGCAATAAGTGGGATTACGATAACTGGGCCGCGCTTGGTAATGATGGTTGGAGTTATAAAGATATACTGCCATATTTTAAAAAATCTGAAGGCAATGAAGCCTTTAAGGATAAATACCACAACGAAAGTGGGCCCTTGGGCGTTTCCAATGAAACCGATGCCAGTGATTTAAATGAAATGTTTCTTGAGTCATGTGTACAGCAAGGCATTAAACATACCCAAGATTGTAATGGTGCCGAACAAGAAGGCGCTTTCTTATATCAACGTACCATTAAAAATGGCCAGCGATGCAGTGCCGCCAAGGCTTTCTTAACGCCAAATATCGCGCGTAAAAACCTTACCATTATTACCCACGCATTAACTGAAAAAGTACTGACTGAAGGTAAAACGGCTGTCGGTGTACGTTACAAAAAGAATAATAAGTCCATTGAAATCACCTGTAATAAAGAAGTAATTCTCAGTAGTGGCGCCTTTGGCTCGCCACAAATCTTAATGTTATCTGGCATCGGTGCCAGTGGACACTTAAAAGACAAAGGCATTGCCCCTGTACATGAACTTCCCGGTGTTGGTCAAAATTTACAAGACCATATTGATTACATACAAACTTTTAAAATAGATAACAAGCACGATACTTTTGGCTACTCAGTGAGAGGCAGTCTTAGAATCCTTAAATCGATGTTGGAATGGAGGAAAAAACGCACAGGAAAAGTGACTAGCACTTTCGCAGAATCAGGCGCTTTTTTTAGTACCGAACCCGATTTAGTCGCCCCTGATGCCCAGCTAATATTTGTACCTGCTATTGCCGACAACCATGCCAGAACCATGAATTTCGGCCATGGTTACAGTTGCCATATCACCTTGTTACGCCCTGACAGTATTGGTGAAGTAAAACTTAACAGCAATAATCCCAAGGATTCACTGGCAATAGATCCTAAGTTTTTTTCTCATAAAAAAGACATGGAGATAATCAAAAAAGCCGCTAAAAAGATGCAAAACATTCTTGAGGCAAGTCCCTTCTCAGCCATTCGAAAAGATATGCTTTATCTGGTTGAAAATGGCAATGATAAACAACTTGAAAGCGATATTCGTAACCGTGCTGATACCCAATATCACCCTTGTGGCACCTGCAAAATGGGACCAGATACCGATAAAATGGCTGTGGTTGACTCCCAGTTAAAAGTCCATGGCATGAATAATTTAAGAGTAGTTGATGCCTCTATTATGCCTAAAATCATTACTGGCAATACCAATGCGCCCACCATTATGATTGGAGAAAAGGCAGCGGATATGATTTTAGAAAGTTAATCTGTGCTAACTACTCAAATATTAACCAACATTAATAAGCCACGGTGAAACGCTTTTTACTGTGCTTATATTGCTCAGCCTCATCAACTAAGGCGATAGCAAAATCTTCTAAAGAAATAGACGAGTTTCCTTGTTCGTCAACCAGTAATTCGTCACTGCCCAGTCTAAAGGTTCCAGTTCGCTCGCCGGGTAAAATCATCGCTGGAGGGCTTAAATAGCTCCATTCAATTATTTCATCTTCCTGGCAAAGTTTATGTTGGGCTAAACAAGCTAGGGCAATATCTCGCCAAGCGAGTGGCACCCAATTAATATCATCAACCACTAAGGTATCCGGTTTATTAGGTACCGTTAAACTTGCCGCACCACCTACTAATAATAACCGCACTTTGGTTTGTGCAAGTCCTGATAATAGCGACTTAGTGGTACTAACCAACAAGCCTTCAACACCTTGAGGTGGTCTTGTTGCGCTGATAACAAGGTCTTGTCCTTCACTAAACTTAACGACATCACTTATATTATCGGCATCACCAATAACAACATTAACGGCCGAATTCAGCTCATCAATACGTGACGAATTACGTAAAACAGCAGTCACTTCATGTCCTCGCATCAATGCTTCATCGATGACTCTTTTACCTACATTACCTGTTGCGCCAAAAACTGTAATTTTCATAGTATCTCTCCATTGCATTGTGATTTACAAATGAAAAATGGGTTGTCATTTGTTTGATGGGAGTAGTCTAGCAATAGATATAATTGAAATAATTAACCTAGGTTTAGTCTGAACAAATATCAAAATAAAGCGTTACCACCATGCTACAGATTCAGCTAGCCACTAAACCTAGGTTAATTACACCGTACTTTTTCTTAGATAAACTGCAGTTATTAATCGATACCCATACGATTTTAGGTATCTACACATTAACGACAGGAGAACGTAAATGAACCACTCTGCGCTTGCACAAAACTATTTAGCTGACCTCAACATTACCAATGACACTCTGGATATCTCCTTTTTAAATGAACTGCAAAGTAAACATATTGCTCAATATAGCTTTAATAGCCTCAGTGTTGTTTTAGGGCAAGAGTTACCACTCGATGTTGAATCGTTATTTAGCAAAATTGTACAAAGGCGTCGCGGCGGTTATTGTTTTGAACACAATAAATTAGTATTTAACGTGCTCGCTTCATTAAATTTTGAGGTGCGATTATTGCTCGCTAAAGTTATTTATAATAAAGAGGTTGAAGTAGCCCGAACCCACAGAATAACACTGCTTTCTTTTGCAGGAGACGATTATATTGTTGATGCCGGCTTTGGCCACTTAGGCGCACGTTTTCCAGTAAAGATTGAACTTGGCTTAGTGCAATACCAAGGTGATGATCAGTGGAGAATTATCAAAAACAGTAAAGATGAGTATTGTTATCAGGTATTCAAAGATGGTGACTTTTTTACTTTATACACCTTTGATTTACACAATTATACCGAGTCTGATTGCTTGTTATCTCACTATTATTCACACAAACACCCCAATGCTGCCTTTGTTAATAATCTGGTGGTTTGTCGTAAGTTTTCAAACGAGATTAAATCATTACGAAACGGTGAATATCATCATATTAAAGGTGATATTACCAATACCACTCAAGTAACTAGTATTGAGCAATTACATTTACTCTTAACGGATGTTTATCAATTAGATATCGACATTGCTATTTCTGAGTTCTTATTTCATAAGTTTATTAAGAAACCAATAGTAAAATCTGCGACTAAATCCGCATAATAATTGAGTCTAAAAGCATGAAACAGACACTTGCAGATAACCTCATTTTACTACTTTGGGTTAGCTTAATGGCTTCTTCCTTTGTTGTTTCTGAGCAACTAATACCTTTTGCCAATCCTGTTGCGAGTACCGGCTTAAGATTTATATTGGCCACCTTAATGATGCTCGCACTTGTCAAAGGCGCCCCCTTTAAGTTACTTACCCGTAAAATACTGCTGCATTACAGTCTTATCAGTGTGTGTTTGGTATTATTTTTCCTCGGGTTATTTGAAGCACTTAAAACCACAACTGCATTAAAAACCTCGGTTATTTATACTTTATTACCGTTATTTAGTGTGATCTTGGCTTATTTAACCTTGAAAGTAGTGACTCCACCAAAGTTAATTATCGCCTTTATCATCGGGTCTTTCGGCGCAATCTGGGTATTAATAGCCTTTACTCAGCAAGCTTTTAGTATTGAACAATGGCAGCTTGGCGATAGCATATTTTTAGGCGCTTGCTGTTTCCTAGCTATGCATGTCATTTTAATAAAAAAGTGGACCTCTGATGTGCCACCTACCTTAGGTGCTTTTTATATTATGCTGTTAGGAAGTATACTGTTGTTACCATTTTTACTACTCTTTGGCGATTTAAGTAATGTTGGATGGCAACAAAAAGAGTTTTGGCAAACCCTATTATATTTAACTGTTTTTACCACCATGGCGACCTTTATGTTGCAGCAATACCTGTTAAAAAAAGTAGGTCCAAACAGGCTATTGGCTTTTACTTATTTAATTCCAACCTTAGTAATTATTCCACAAGGCATAGAAAACATTTACACTTTACACAATGTCTTACCTGGAATCCTGATGACGGTTCTGGCACTCTACGTTATTTCCAAGAAACCTACTAATACTTGAAAGATAAGACTTAATATAAAAAGGATGTAATAACGTAATGAGCCTGCAAGCCCCGATGGAAGACTTTGTACAATATTTTTCAGGAAGCGACTTAAGTGTTGATAGTAGCAAGTTTGCTAAGTTTGGCTTAAACGCCAAACTCAAACATTATAAAAAAGGTCAGCATTTAATAACGCAAGGCGAAGCTGCACCTAAGCTCTATTTTCTTATTAAAGGTTTTGTTCGTTATATGAGTATTTCTGCTGAAGGAAAGGAGTTTACCCAATCTTTTGCAAGTGCTCCTGGCATTAGTGGTTCAACTCGCGCGATGACGCGCAATGTTGCCGCACTCTTTAGTATTGAAGCCTTAGAAGATGTTATTTGCTTAGAGTTTGATTGGCTGATTTTTTTTGAACAAATGAAAACACAACCCGGTTTTATGCAGGCTTATAATAGACTACTAGAAAACATGTTTATTAAAAAAGAAGAGCGGGAATATGCTTTTGTACAACAAAGTGCCGAGCAACGCTATTTGACATTTTTAGATGCTAACCCAGAGTTGCGCGATAAAGTACCTCTAAAAATGATAGCCTCACATATCGGTATCACTCCTATTGCACTTAGCCGTATTCGTAAGAAACTAAAGTGAGTCGATAGATGAAATCAATTAACCCCACAATGGCTCGCTAACTTTAAGAGCTGAGTGATTCATCTAACAACCCAGTTAGAGCTGCCAATCAGATTCACAATAAACTAGGTGGGCTTTAGGCTCTGCCCCTAACTTAAACTTACTACCTGATAAACTTGCTTGATACTGCCCTAAACGTAACTCATCTTGTGGCTGCCATAGCTTAAGCTGGTTTATTTTAAATTGATTCAATACACTAATTGCCTGTGCTACAGCACCCGTCTCATAATATGCTCGCGCCAAGAAGACAGCTTGAAGACGCGTAGTAATTTCTTCATCGGCCATCGCAATTACGGCCTGATAATCATCACGCTCTAAATGAATTCGCATAATAGAGTAGTTACTGTAACCCAAAGTCGTTCGCATATTAAGTTGTGCATTCAGTATTTTGGCTTTACCAAGCTGCTCAAGTGCCAAGTCAAAATTACCCAGCTCCGTATTTGCCCAACCAAGAAAAACTAATGCACTGCCGCGTAGATCTGGACTAGGAACACTGGCAATAAAGCTTTCTAGATGCATGATGGCTTGATACAGCTTAGCTTCATCCTTACCATGTCGACCTAATGCACTTTGATCCAAGCCCTGATCCAACATGGCAAAGGCGAGATAAAACTCACTGACTTCTAATAAGGGTTTAGCTCCCAATTTTTTTGCTATGTCACGTGCTTGTGAAAAATAAGTATTAGCGGTATTGCCATCATGAAGTTGCATATGATAGAAACCGGCATAGTTTAATGCTTGGGCTAGCTCATAAGGTTGTTGTAATTGTTTATACAAAGTCAGTGTGTTTTGTAATGCCGAAGCTCTAGTTGTTAAATCAAAGCTATAATTTTGAGCAATAGCAAACTGACTGGCGGCAATCATGCTTTTATTATCGAGTTGTTGATAAAAATTAAGCGCTTTAAGTAACCGTGATTGATTAGCTTGCAAGTCATTCTCAGGGGATTTTTCTAGGCCTGAATTACTTGGGCTACCCAAATAAAATAATTTATCTGCTTCCATGCTAAGTTCATGATTTACTGAAAATAAGGCCTGAGCTTTGTCTGACCACATTTGGTGAGCTGACCAATCTTGTTGCTGCCACGAAATTTGCGCTTTTAATCGATAGCTACGCGCCATTTGCTTGGCATCACTTGCCGATTCAGCTTTTTTAAGGGCCGTATTAACAAACTCATCTAGCTCAGCCGCCCCTCGACGAGCAGCAATTTTTGCCAGCCAATAGTGAACAAAGGCGTCTAAACTAGGATCATTGAGCAAAGATTTGCCAGGAACCTCCTTAAAAAGAGTTTCTGCTTCATGCCATTGCCCTAGGGCAAACGAACTCCTTGCACTATATGCCTTTGCCCAGTCATTTTCTTCCTCAAGTAAGAGCACTGCTTGAAAATATTTTATCGCGCGTACTGGCCCTTCTTGTTGTAAGGCTTGCATGCCTTTTGCCAGAGCCAATGAGGTAATAGGATTTTCCTTTTTGCGCGTTACAGACATTGACTGTTTAGGGTTAAGTAGGTGCAGTAGTTGCTGACTAATAGACTGTAATGCCGCAGGTAGTGAAGGGTAACTAATACTGCCTTGCTGTATAGTTCCTTGAGCATGAATTATTTGAAAATCTAATACTTGCTGTTTTTTATAGAGCCTTACGCTAGCAAAAATTGCCGTATCAATCTTGTGTTCACGTAACAGACTGCGGATATGCACAGGTAACGTCGGCCAAGGTAATTGCGCATCAAGCAACATGGCATTTGCTACTGCTGGCGGAGTCACATGTAATTGCTTATGGCTCATAGAGTCATGTCGCTGTAGATCAATCGATAACATATCTGCTAACCCTAACTCTAACCACCCCATACTAGGATCGTCCGTTGCATTAACAAAGGGTAAAACTAATACCGACTTTATTGGTACTGCCGCATTACTATTTAGGTCATTGTTTGGGTCATAACTTTGTACATGCTGATCTCCCTGATAAAGCCAGAAAAACAGTAAAACGGAGAATAGAGTGATTGATAATAAAATAACATAACGCACTTTGTTTCCGTTATGCTTTTGAGGCGACTTCTCATTTAACTCACGCCCTTTCACTTGGGGAAGTACAGGTGCTTCATCTGACACAACGCCGCTATCAATATCATTAACACTATCTAGCTGGGTAATAATTACCTTGTCGCTCTCGTCTTCATCAGAAGACTGTTGACTAGTGGCTTGTATCCACTGATAACCACGTTGAGGATAGGTCTTTATAAAGCTTGGCGATTTGGCTTTATCACCAAGTGCCGCTCTCAATTCCCTTATACTTTGTGTTAATGAGTTTTCTCGATATTCGCCGTGTAACCACAATTCACTTAGTAGCTCTTCTTTACTGATAATACGATCTTGATGAGTGATTAAATAACTAAGTAAGTTGGCCACTTTACGGCGTAGTTGCACTTCCAAACGTTCAGTTTTATTCCCCTTTGCATTTTCAGCTCCTTCTGCGTTTACCTTCAGTGCTTGATCTTCAAGCCTACTTTGATCTTTGACCGTAATAAGGCTACCACGACGATCATCAAAACTAAATTGAGCAAACAGATAAATGGACATTAGGCAAAATAAATACAAGAAAAGTTGTTATTAATTCTACGTGATAGCACAAGTAAATAACAACTTTCTTCAAGCATTAGAAAACATACAAAAAAAACTACCCAACTGTTTTTAATAGATTTTATTTAAAAGTGAAATTATTTCATAAAGATTTTATAACTATTTCACTTAAATCACAGACCTATTTCATAACGCCCCATTTTCTTTTGCGTATAACTATTAGCATAAATTTTTATAGCTGATTGCGATAAGTAACATTCAACAATCAGTATCATGTAAATAGGAAGTCTTCTATGGAAGCTATCATTCAGTCCGCCTTAATAGACGGGCAACAGTCCTTATATATCGTTGCGATAATATTTTTCACCGGTGTACTAACAAGTTTGACTCCTTGTGTTTATCCCATGATCCCCATCACAGTAACCGTTATTGGTAATCAAGCTAAAAATCGCTTACAAGCCATTTTACTTTCACTAGTTTATGTCTTGGGATTAGCCTTGGTTTATGCCGCTTTAGGCATATTAGCAGCGAGTACAGGACAACTTTTTGGCTCTGTTGCCAGTCACCCTACGACCTTATTAGTCGTTGCCAGCTTTTGTATATTAATGGCTCTGTGGATATTGCAATGGATTACCTTACCTAACCTGCCCTTCGTGTCTTCAGTTACTTCGACCACTGATACAACACAAAAGCATAACAAATCTGTTTATCTCAAAGTATTTGTCGCTGGTTGCTTGTCTGGCTTGGTTATGGCGCCCTGTACTTCCCCCGTATTAGGCATGTTGTTGATGTATGTTGCTGGTGAAGGACAACAATTATGGGCCGCCTTATTAATGTTCACTTTTGCGGTAGGCATGAGTTCATTACTTATTATTGCCGGTAGCTTCAGCGGCTTTTTAACCTTATTACCACGTTCAGGACATTGGCTAAATACAATAAAGTGGCTAATGGCCCTACCTATGTTTGGCGTAGCTTTCTACCTAATTAATCAAGCTCTTTTTTAACACACCTATCTACACCATTTTTCGAACACTTAAAATTTTTATCAACAATAAATAAGGAAATAATAATGATTTATCCTCTAACTACTTTACGGAAAAAAATATCCAGTAAACAAAAACAAAGCCTTAACAAAAGCCCGTTAGTAAAACCATTAGTCTTCGCACTAAGCTTACTGACAGTCCCCTTGAGTACTATGGCCGCCAACTTAACCATAGGTGACAAAGCGCCGAACTTTCAAGCAGTAACCATTGCAGGTAAATCGGTTAACTTAGCGGATTTTGTCAACAAAAAACCTGTGTATTTAAAGTTTTGGGCGACATGGTGCAGCTACTGCAAGGTAGAAATGCCACACCTACAGGCTATTTATAATGAAAGTGGTGAACAGATAGAAATACTGACTATTAACGTTGGCATGAATGATTCCATTACCAATATCGAACGTTTTTTTCAAAGTGAGGGTTTTAATTTACCAACAGTTTTTGACCAAAAAGGTGCAATAACCAGTAGTTATGGTGTGGTTGGCACGCCTTATCATGTGTTGATAGACAAACAAGGCAATATTGCCTATCAAACCTTTCTCGCGACCGATCAATTAGATGAAAAAATTGCTGAGTTTTCACAGCTGGCAGATAACTCAAATCAAACTAACCATACGGTTGTGGCAGGAGTAGCACAATGAAATTAACACTATTTATCATTATTACCATAATCCAGTTACTCGCATATTCACAACCAGTAAAGGCACATGAAGATTTACCTTCTGACAATGTACTCGATAAAGGCATGATTGATAACAATCTGTTAGCAGGTCTCCACAGCTTTAACGGCCAAGCCATAACGCTTGATAACACTAAAATAACCCATCTCGTTTTCATTGATGTTTGGCGAGCTTATGGTGGGCAAGGTGACGATAAAGTTGTTGCCGCCCTACCAGCAGCGTTCCTAAAACAAAGTCAGCAAATTTGGATACAGCCTGAAATAAATGTGACTAAAGCACAATTAATAGAATTTCAGCAATATTTTGCTCATATCACCCCTCTCGTTTTAGATTCAAAATTTAGCTTAATGCGCTCCTTAAACATTTGGAGTTCACCATTTCATGTTCTCATTCAAGGTAATAAACGTTTATTTTCTGGTGACGCAGCCGCATTAACCTCCTTTGTAGACAATCGCTTTGGTTCACCTGAAAAGCAATTTAAACAAACCTCTTTGGCCAAGCAAACAAGTACTGAAATCTCCCCTGAAAAAGCGCCTGAAAATATTAGCGGTAAAAATAAAATTGCAGAAAAGCCTCATAAGCCATTAACGGGTGATAGCGCACCAACATTTTCAGTGAAAAACCTTAAGGGGGAAGACGTTACCTTAACTTCTGCGCTAAAAAAACTATCAGACAAGCAAGCATTGAATTTAGTATTCCTTGATGCTTTATGCCCTATGCCGCAGTTCCCAGAATGTGAACAAAAAATAGCGCAGCTTAATAAACTCATCAAAGAGGAGCCCAATAAACAATGGCTCGCAGTGATAAATTCATATTATGTAAACGAAGATTATGTAAAGGGTTTTATTGATAAATCCGCCCTGACAATGCCTATTTTATTTGACCAAAACAATACTATTTATCGGGCATATGACGTTTATGCTTCGC
>Ga0209396_1006807_pt1 | contig 10375 bp, 7 predicted proteins | sample GOMGulsemesocosm_6_FD_184638 | JGI IMG/M metagenome (GOLD analysis project Ga0209396, IMG submission 184638) | Methane-oxidizing microbial communities from mesocosms in the Gulf of Mexico - GOM8C Gulf of Mexico (SPAdes) (version 2) | ecosystem: Environmental > Aquatic > Marine > Cold seeps... | reverse complement strand
ATGATTGCTTATATTTGGGCGATATTACGAGAGGTAGTGCTATCACCAGTCAATAAAAAACTCAGAATAGCGAGAATGCCTTCATGAGACAGTTTTTTGAGTTAGCACATTGGGTCAAGCAACGGGTGTGGCACAATCACCGACGGCGTTAGGCTGGCAGCAGTAGTAATACTGCTGATCCACGAACATAGACTGAAGACAGGTGCCACGACGGATTAAGTAAGGTAGGCGCTGCTAGTTAATTGATTAGTAATCCACGAATTCCAGCATGAGAACCGACGAAATTACTTGCTTCATTCAGTGTGTTAACTCAAACCCATAAGATAAAGGAAAGAAAAGATGGCTCTTAATTTATGAGCAGGATTAAGTACGTTCTACTTGACGTGGGGAGTCATACCAACGCCTCAATAACCGGCGCAGCTTTGCTGCATCCGGCGCCTGGAAGGCGCGTAGTTGATTGACTTGTTATGCATTATTTTAACTGGGGTACGCCATTGATATTCTCAAGCCACCTATTCATTGAGAGTCTTTGTTCCTCAGATATTTTTCCTTTTGAAACGATAGTCTTTCTAACTCCTATTAAAAAATCGGTTTTTTCTGGTGGTAGCTTATTGATACCTACGTCAATCCAGAATAAATAATTGTATATTCTTTGTAGTGTTGCAGGGGTTAGGTTCTCTGGGGCTTTAGCTGCAATATTGTTTATATGCTGAACATCGGCTCCGGAAAGCCTCTGAGAGTTAAGCTTTTCATAGTATTCTTTTAGTACTGAGTATGAACATTTAAGTTCGTTTACTAGTTTATTCTCTCTTAGCATTAAGTACTCAACAGCTCTTTTTTCTGGATCATTTTCACCGGCTCCTCCTTGCCCTCCAGAGCCGCCACCTTCGCGACTATTTGTGGCTAAAGTAAATTTGGTTAAATCAGGGATTCCAGATGTTGAGCCTTCTCCAGCCTTATTTATTGCGCACGTCGGACCTGCATAAGATAACTTTCCGGTTTCTAAATCTTTCAATACATATGCTTTCAGGGAAGTTAAATATTGTGGGCAGAAATCACACTTCCTAGTAGTTTCAGTCAGATCACGTCTAATTACCTGATACGGCACAATATCTCCTTGAATGCATAACGCCCGCAGCAACTGCAGGCTATAATTGGCGGTTTTTGTGCGTCCGTTTGCACAAAAGGTGACAGTTTTAGCCTGTCAGATTGACTGCGTTTGTTAGTTGTGATCATAGCTACGGACCATTCTATAATTTTTAAGCCGCTGACCGCCTTGTTGCAAAAGTTGCTCTTTCTCTACTGAAAAGCCCATAGCTTCGAAAAACGGGCGGGCTGTAAGACTTACATTCGAATACATTTTTGAAATTGTGTTGTCTTTAACTTTTTTTTCAAGAGCTGCAAATAACATACTACCAACACCTCGCCCTTGAAATTCATGGTGACAATAAAAATGATCAATATAGCCATCAGGTTGGATGTCTGCGTAACCGATTATTTTCCCATCTTGGATTACCACGAGTGGATCAATTTCTCTAAATTTCTGGATTGCGAAATTAATATCAAGATCATCGGGTGCCCATGCTGCCACTTGAGCTTTATCATAATCTAGGATATTGACGTTATGGATAGTGTTGTAAAACAGATCCCACAGCTCTTTTTCATCGCCTTGTTTAAACTTCCGAACATCCATTTGGTAAATGTCACCATACAGCTAACAGCTTGATAGTGCGCTGGCGCATTTACGTGAAAGTGATATTCACTAAATTAACACCAACGCTTTAATTTAAAAGTGCTTTATATATTGCAAGCTGTAGTTTTTGAGCATGCTCACTTTCTACAACTTTTGAGCGCAATATCATTCAGCGATAGTTATCTAAACACCTAAATTTCTTAAAAATTGAGAATATCACTTTGTAGTAAAGTGCGCCACACCTTAATATAAATTAAATTCATATTGATTAATTATTGATATCCTGTATATTTATACAGCAATTAATTAAAGGAGACTCACATGTCTTCAAGTCCTTTCCTGAATAATATTCGTCGCTTTTTGCGAGTGCAGCAATATAGTTTACGAACTGAAAAAACCTATATCGGTTGGATTAAACAATTTATATATTTTAATAAACGACAGCATCCTAAGTCATTAGGTGCGCCTGAAGTACGCCTTTTTTTAGACCACCTTGCCAATGATAAACATGTCACACCTAATACTCAACGAACAGCTCTGAATGCTCTTTCATTTCTATACAATATTTACTTTAAACAACCGCTGGGTGACCTAGGGTTTAGACGCGCAAGCGCCAAGCAGCGTGTTCCTGTAGTGCTTAGCAAAGAAGAAGTCGCTGAACTTATACGCACTATGACACAAGTGAATCAATTAATATTTTCACTTTTATACGGCAGTGGTTTAAGAATTAGTGAATGCTTAAGAGTAAGAATCAAAGATATCGATTGGAATAATAAAGCCCTGATTGTTAGGAGTGGTAAAGGTGACAAAGATAGAGTGACGCTTATCAGTCATCACTTAAAACCCGCTATAGACAAACAAATCGATATCGTAATAAAGTTGCAAATAAACGATAATAAACAAGGTGTTGGTCCATCCCTACCCTATGCGTTAAGTAAAAAATACCCGAATGCATATAGGCAGCCAGCTTGGATGTTCATCTTTCCATCAACTCAACTTTGTCCACATCCTTTAACAGGCGAACTATGCCGACATCATTTACACAGCTCTCCAATTCGTAAAGCATTAAATCGCGCATTAGCATCAACGAATATCTTTAAAAAAGTTAACTGCCACACATTCCGTCACTCTTTTGCGACCGCGCTCTTACAATCAGGCACTGATATTAGAACCGTACAGAGCTTACTTGGCCACAGTGATTTACGCACCACCCAAATCTACACTCATGTCATAGGCCAGCACTACGCAGGCACCACCAGCCCATTGGATGCGATTGTTTAGATGCCTTAGATTAATTCGCTTTCATCACTAAATCAACGATATGTTTCCCGATAGGTATGGCCGATGTTGCCGCAGGCGAAGGCGCATTGCATACATGTAATGAGCGCGGGCTTTGTGCAAATAAAAAATCATGCACTAATGAGCCATCTTTCATCACCGCTTGAGCACGTATTCCCGCAGGATAAGGTTTAAGATCCTTGATATTGATACTATTACAGTACTTTTGGACCAGTTTTAAATAGCCGGGTTTATAGAGGGAGTTTTTAGTTTCAATCAGTCCAGTTTTAAAATGTGTTTTGAGCAACAACCAAAAGCCTGAAAATTTTAGCATCTGCCAAGTATCTTTAAGACTTAAGTTTATCTTTCCATAACCTTCGCGTTTCCAACCTTGTACCGCATTGGGGCCAACAGTAATGTCTCCGTTGATCATCGGCGTTAAATGCACGCCTAGAAAAGGTAATTCAGGATCGGGAATGGGGTATATTAAGTGCTTTACGATATCTTTTTTTGCGCTATTTAAACGGTAGTATTCGCCGCGAAACGGAATAATCTGAAAGTCAGTTTTGATATTCATCATTTTAGTGATGCGATCGGCCATTAAACCTGCACAGCTAATCAAATACTGACAACTTAATTGCTCAGAATCAGTGGTGATAACCACTTCTCTGACATTCTCATCAATTGATTGTACTTTTGTATTAAGTAAGGTGATGCCACCTAAGCCGACAAAACACTGCGCTAATTGCTCGCATATCTTTAAATAATTAACGATTCCGGTTTTTTTGACATAGATTGCTCCAAGCCCTTGGATGTTTGGCTCGCGCGCTTTAAGCGCGCTTTCATCTAATAATTCAACGGCTAAACCATTTTTTCGTGCGCGCTCAAACAGTGCCAACATGCGTATCTGCTCTTGTGCATTAGTAGCAACTAGCAGTTTTCCGCACTGTTTATAGTCAATGTTGTGCGCTTGACAAAAGGCGATTGTTTGCTCTAACCCTTCACGGCAAAACTTAGCTTTAAGACTGCCTGGCTCGTAGTAAATACCGGCGTGAATCACCCCACTATTATGGCCGGTTTGATGCTTGCCAAAACGGGCCTCTTTCTCAATAATCGCAATCGACTTATCGGGATTTTCAATTTGCAATTGCCAAGCTGTCGACAACCCGACAATACCGCCGCCAATCACTATATAATCGAATTTTTTACTCACGTTACTACCTTTTTATAAAAGAGCAGCCTGTCATTTCATTACAGGCTGCACTTAGAACTTACGCTTTTTGAATATCTAATGATGATCCTAGATTATCAGTTTGAGCAGTAAACACTTTACGACTGTAGACAAATATCGCTAGAAATACTGCAAGGCCTGCAAAGCTAATCAATAATTGCTCATGCGGCCACATCATGGCGATTGCCGCCAGTAAGCATAGTAATCGCAATAAGATATTAATCGGCGCCTCCAAATACCCCTCCATAAAGCCCACTAAAGCGTAAATACCGAATAGAGAGAAGAAGAACACCGTCAATACTTCAGTCATGCTGCCGCCGATAAAGCCTGTGTATGCAAACAACAATGGCACTATATACAAACCTTTGGCTATTTTCCACGCCATAAAGCCTGTCGCCATCGGCGGGGTTTTAGCAATAGCCGCTGCAGCAAATGCTGTCAGACAGACAGGAGGGGTGACATTACTGTCTTGAGAAAGCCAGAAGATGATCATGTGAGCACTGAGCAAAATCATCGCCAATGTTTGTGAGTCGACCGCCATCTCTAACAACTGTCCTTTGAAATCGTCGGGAACCAGTGCCAGCATTTGCTGCGCGGTTGCCTCACTCATTGGAGCACTCAGTAATTGGGCTTTTTCTGCATCGACCAGTAAAAAGATTGAACGTGCCGCCTCGGGCAGTCCTCCTTCTACCATCAGGTTTATCAGTTCGCTCTGGGCAATGAGATTGTACAAAGCTGGAGCGGATAGTGTCGCCAGTACAATGTACGAGGCTGTAACAGGCAGTCCCATGCCCAATACGAGGGAAGCCAGAGCAATGAGCACGATGGTGATCAGCAGGCTGCCACCCGCCCAATCTGTCACCATTAACGAAAAGGTGTTGCCGATGCCTGTCATCGCCACGACATTAACCACTAAGCCGACCGCAATCAACAGCATTGCCGTAGTGGCCATATTTTTAGAGCCTTGGGCAAGCGAGTCTAATATTTCTTGCACACCCATAGGATTCTTCGACAGCCAAGAGGAGACAATCACTGAGATGATAGCCAAGCCCGCCGCGTAAGTCGGAGTGAACCCATAGATAAGCAGCGACACTAATACCACGAGTGGCAGTAAGTAATGCCAGCCCTCTTTAAACACTTCACCGATAGGTCGTGCATCAAGTTCGACAGACGTTGCATGCGATCGCATCGCCTCAACTCGAACAAAGAACCCGACTGACATAAAATACAACAGCGCCGGAAGCGCCGCGATGGCAATAATATCGACGTACGGAATTTGTGTATAGGAGGCCATAATAAAAGCACCGGCACCCATCACTGGTGGCATTAACTGCCCACCGGTAGAAGCGGCAGCTTCTACCCCCGCGGCAAACTTAGCCGGAAAACCCGCCTTGCGCATCAGCGGAATGGTGATCACGCCGGTTGATACAGTGTTAGCCACTGATGATCCAGAAACAGAGCCCATTAAACCAGAGCCCAGTACCGCAACAAAACCAGGACCACCAACAAAGCGCCCTGCTGCACAGCGAGATAACTCAATAATAAAGTCGCCGGCACCGGATTTCACTAAAAATGCGCCGAACAATATAAACATAAACACGTAAGTCCAGGAGATGCGCGCTATTTGCCCGAACATGCCCTCACTGGAGAAGTAACTGCGATACAATACGGTCTCTAAACTTAAGCCCGGAAAACTAAACACACCCTCTACATATTGGCCCCACCAAAATACGTAAGTCAGTGCGGTGATAATCATCGTGGGGATAAACCAACCGGTGGTACGACGTGCCATTTCTAGTGCGATAAAGACAGCACAAAGTGAGAACACCCAATCCCATTGAGCAAATTTGACGCCGCGCTCATAGAGTGCGTCCTCAAATCCAATCAAGTATAGAGCGCAAATTATAGCAGCTATGCCGATGGCGATATCCAGTGCTAACGTCAGCTTCTGCCCCGCTTGTGTCTTACACTCCATCATCGGCACCATCAGTGCACAAATTAAAGCAAAACCACTGAAGTGAATCACCGATACCCACAGTTCAGGCAAGGTTCCCAAAGTATTAAAATAGATGTGCGCCAGCGCGAAAACCACGCCTACCCAATAGACGCAACGCGAAGCCATTGAACTCTCAGGTCTATTGGTTAGCGACAATTTTTCAAGTTGTGCGGCAGTGTCTTGCGCAGCACTACTCGAGGAAGATGTACTCATAAGAGATTCCCAATGTGATATAAATGTGTAGACAAAAGATATGAGGGGCAATGCCCCCCATAGATAACGGCTGTTACTTAGCGATCAAATGTGCGGGAATAGTCAGGCCAGCCTCACGATAAAACTTAGCAGCACCTGGGTGTAGCGGTACAGGTAATCCTGCAATAGCTTTTTCTAAAGACATTGCCTTAGTCGCTTTGTGGATACCATTGAGGAAGGGAAGGTTTTCATAGATGGTCTTAGTGATCAGATATACATCTTCATCGGTTAAATCATCACGCACGGCCAAGAAATTGGGCTGTGCCATCGTATTAACGTCGCTGCTCTGTCCAGGATAAGTGTTCGCAGGAATCACGAAGCGAGTCCACAGCTGGTAATCGCCATTGGCTTTGGCTATTTGCTCATCGGTAAAGTTTAGCAGCGTAATATCTTTGCCTGATGCCGCATATGCGCGTGTAATAGCACTCGTAGGTACGCCCGATGGGATATTCATGCCTTTGATTGTGCCGTTTTGCAGTGCATCTGCACTTGGGCCATAACCCATATGTGCAAAGTTAAAACCATCGGTACTCATGCCTAAGCCATTAAGTATTTGACGACCCGACCCTTCAGTACCTGAGTTTTTCTTGCCGATGGAGAACTTCTCGCTCATCAGACCTTTCATATCTGAGATATCGCCAGATTTAGCGTACTCAGTCTTGACTACAAATTGCTCGACGTTCTGCCACAGCATCGACACTGAACGTAAATGCTTTTGTGCGCCTGAAGATTTTAATGCGCCTTCGCCATTCCATGCCCATGCGCCATAAAGGCCCTGCAAGATAGCGAATTGGGCTTCATTTTCACGTAGCAATTTAATGTTTTCACCAGAACCTGCAGAGTTGATTGCAGACAGTGAGGTTTTAAACTTAGGTGCCAACTTTATTTTAGTCAGCGTCGCTAGTGCCACGCCTACAGGGTAATAAGTACCACCTGTTGAAGCTGTCGCCAGAATGTAATTGCGACTTTCTGCACTAAATCCTTGGGTAGAAAAACCGATAGCAGCACTGATGGCGATAGCCATACCCGTTTGTTTAATAAAAGTACGTTTTGTTATTTTCATTTTAACCTCTAAGTAATATTATTTTTCTAGTCACTAACTCTAAAGCAACAGCGAGGCCAACTTTCAAATTAACAGATAACTTATTGTTTTATAACAACTATATTAACAACCACAGCTAGCAGGACTCGGCCAATGAGCAAGTTATTGCTTATCAGGGCACAGATGATAAGCAAAATACCGCCTATTTCACGTTAAAATTAAACGGATTTTGATAAAACTATGGTGTTCAATCAACAAAACAACCAATGTCGTCGGTTTTTACGGCTTAAAGCGATAACAGGCAATATCTTGCTTATTGGCTAAATCACGTCTCTCTATCACCCTCACCGATGAAATCCTGTCTATTGATATCGTATTTGACCATTTTTTGGTTCAGTGTTCTCCGTGGTAAATCCAATTGATCCATGACCGCCTTTATATTACCGCTGCACAATTTTAAGGTCTGACAAATAACCTCGCGTTCATAGTTAGCCAACTGCGCCGCCAGCGAGAGTGAGTTTACCCTCGCTGCATCTACCATGCTTAGCGTTGTGATGGGAAACAACGTATCTGCCAATGACAAACCACCATCCAGAGCATAACGCACCGCAGCATTTTTTAGCTCCCGCACATTGCCAGGCCATTTATACTGGCCCATGGTCATCAGGTCTTGTTCGGTAATACGACGCAGCTCTCGATTATGCTGCTCAGACGCTTGGCGGGCGTAGTGCTCAAACAGCAGTGGTATATCTTCCTCGCGTTCGCGCAATGGCGGCAAATGCAGATAAGAGACATTTAAGCGATAGTAAAGATCTTGGCGAAAACTCTCTTCGGTACGCAGATCGACCTTGGCAGCGGCTATTACCCGTAAATTTACCGCTATTTGTTTATTTCCGCCTAGGCGCTCTATCATTCGCTCTTGCAGTGCACGCAATATTTTGATTTGCAGATGTGCCGGCATGCTCTCTATTTCATCAAGAAACAAAGTACCATTATCCGCGTACTCAAATTTCCCTATGCGCTTTTTACCGGCGCCTGTGAAAGCCCCGACCTCGTGACCAAAAAGCTCACTCTCGATTAAAGCCTCGGGGATAGCACCACAGTTAATCGGCACAAAATGATGGGCTGAACGCGGCGAATACTCATGCAAACACTGCGCTACAAGCTCTTTCCCGGAACCAGTCTCACCGTAGATGATGACATTAGTTTCAAGCGCTGCGCACTTTAGCAAGTCACGGCGCAAGCGTTGTATAGAAGGCGAGATACCAATGATGCGCGTGTCTAAACCCGATTGAGACGATAGATTGTGCTGTAGACGCAAGTTTTCGATCATTAACTGACGCTTTTCACAGGCGCGATGAATCACTTCCACTAAACGCTCTGGGTTAAAAGGTTTTTCGATGAAGTCGTAGGCACCACTGCGCATCGCTTTAAGCGCCATATCAACATCCCCGTGACCCGTTAATAAGATAACCGGCAATTCCACTATCAACTCACGTGCGCGCTCCATCAATGCCAAACCATCCATGCCTGGCATTCTTACATCGGTGACTAATATTCCGCTAAAATCATTATTGAGATGCACTAATGCCTGTTCGGCACTCTCACAACTAATCACTTCAAAATCAGCCATCTGTAGCCATTGCTCTGTAGAGCGCCGAATCATTAACTCGTCATCAACCAGTAATACTGATCCTCTCATATTGAACTACCTTGCTGGTCAAATGTTTGTTGATACAAAGGCAGTCGTACACAAAAACAACAGCCCCGCTCAGTATTGTAAGCCCTGATATCTCCACCTAGATCTAAGACAATAGATTGTACTATCGACAAACCCAACCCCAAACCCTCGCCAATGCGCTTAGTGGTAAAAAAGGGTTCAAATAAATGCATTAAATCCTGTGCGGCAATCCCTCCACCGGTATCACTGACTCTTATGGCAATATTGCTATCACCCACCTCTACTGTATCTATAGATAAAACCAGTTGTTTGGGCTCAGAGACACTATTAAGGGCCATTGCATCACAGGAATTTTTGATTAAATTGTAGAATATTTGTTCGATGCGGGCGGCATCACCTAGAATAAAGGGTAAATTTTCAGGTAAATTCTGACACAACTCTATCTGCTCGGCATTTAGCCTATCACTAAATAACATCACCGCTTGATGCAACGATTTAGTCAAATCTACCGCTACTAGCTGTGTTGGCTTTTTATAGGCAAATATTTTCAACTGTCGAGTGAGCGCTGCCATTCGATCGCTGAGCTGATTAATATGAGTGAAATTCTCTTGTAAAGCCCTGTGTTCCTCAACATCGATACTTGCCTTAGATTTACTCAATTGCGCTCGACAGATAGAAATGTAGGTTTTAATCGCCGTCAATGGCTGATTGAGCTCATGCACTACCGCTGAGGACATCCGCCCTAACGCGGCCATCTTTTCCGCTTGTACCAGCTCATTTTGTGTTTCTTTAAGCGCCTTAGTACGCGTGAGCACTTTAAGCTCTAACTGATCGTTAGCTCTGTGCAATTCATCCTCAAGTCGTTTTATCTGCGTCAAATCTATGACTGTTACTAAGTAACTAAACTTGTGGTTATCAAGAATTCTTTTGATGGAAAAGAGCATCGGGAAATAACTATTATCCGTACGCAAGCCGGACGTCTCTATTGACGATATCGGACTAAAACTGTCAGTTGATAATTTTTTCAGGCACTCTCGCAACGCTGCACAACTACTGATATCTGCAATTAGCTGTGTTATTGGCATACCTTGAACATGGGTGACATCACACTGAAAAAGCTGCGTGACCATAGGGTTTATAAACTGGATCTTGCCTCTCTCATTGAGCGACAGCAAACCTACCTGCACTTGCTTTATCATCTC
>Ga0209396_1006806_pt1 | contig 10376 bp, 11 predicted proteins | sample GOMGulsemesocosm_6_FD_184638 | JGI IMG/M metagenome (GOLD analysis project Ga0209396, IMG submission 184638) | Methane-oxidizing microbial communities from mesocosms in the Gulf of Mexico - GOM8C Gulf of Mexico (SPAdes) (version 2) | ecosystem: Environmental > Aquatic > Marine > Cold seeps... | reverse complement strand
TAAATTAGGTTAGCGCTAATGTTTTACACAAATCTTATGCATGCTATTGAAATATGAATAACGCACCTTATAGTATTACCTATATAATAAGAACTTAATGGTACTTCCTTCCCATTGGATGTAAATATGTGGCGTAAACTAACAGTAATGTTATTTTTATTAGTTCTAGCTCAAACAGCTAGTGCTTTGCCGATCCCTGAAACATTGCATGTTGAAAAGACCAAGATAGTCTCCACTCCTCAAGTCGCGCATCACACAGCTGCACACATTGACAATGATCAACCAGACAATCTATTTAATTTGCCCCGTTTACATCAAATCAGTCCTTCACTGTTTTCTACAGAGATACAAGCATCACCCATATATGTTTTAGTTAGTGAGTTTTTTAAAACAAAACTGACAGCAGGCTTGTTTAAGCTGTTAGCAAATCCACCGTTAATGCCCGCTTGGTTTGAACGGTTAAGTCACAAAACTAATTCATCTCGGCTGTCCGGCTGGAAAGATGGCAATACCTTATATTCTGCTCGAACGACTTATCATAGTTAATTCATCGGTGTACCGTACTCACAAAGTATAACGCTGTACTTTCTGATCGGTAAAAATCAACTTTTCCTTTTTCCATACTGACGTTAAACCGTCAGTTACTTACTGTGCTTGCTATTTTTCCAAGTAGCCATGGCAAGTTACTTTTTAGAGATTTTATGATGAATTCACACACAACCCAGCATTTAAAACATGCTAAATGGCAAAATATTGTCATTATTTTTATATTATTATTCATGTTTGTTAGCGCATTACCTAACTTATATTCAGACAAGGTGAAATTTCATCTTGTCAGTAATAATAGCAAGCAAACGCACAGTGAAACGATATCACCCCAAGACATTAATACCTTGTTATCGCAACACAACCTTACCGTAGATGAGATTAAAACCTCAGATATAAGTACTGCAATTACCTTAACCAATAAGGATGACCAACACGCAATTGAACGTCTGTTAAGACAGTCGTATGGCGCTGACTATTCTATTGGCAGTAGGGTAGAAAGTAATTCACCCACCTGGCTAAAATCTTTAGGGGGAGAGCCAATTAAGTTAGGTTTAGATTTAAGTGGTGGCGTGTTATTTGTACTTAATGTTGATACGGAGCACGCGTTATCAGACAGATTTAAAAATATTGCCTTAGAAATAAGAACATTGGCGGTTGAAAGTCGTATTCGATTAGCTCAAATATCTCAACCTAATAACCATTCGGTAGAAATAAATTTCTCGTCATCGAAGCAAACAGATAATGTAAAACTTTTAGCAAAGATAATGAAAAGCTACCCAGAACTGACAAAAAAGAAACAAGGGGATAAGCAAGTTATTTTGTCGTATTCACCAAAGCAGCAAGTTAAATTTCGTCAAGAAACCATGAAACAAACACTGAAAACTATGAGAGGTCGTATAGAGGAGCTTGGTATTACCGAAGCGGTTACCCAAAAGCAAGGTAAAAACAATATTCGTATTGAGTTGCCAGGTGTTCATGACCCAGAAGAAGCAAAAAGGATTATTGGTGCGACTGCTTCACTCGATTTTTACCAATTAGCTGAAAGCTCAACAACCGCGGGCATCATCTACATGCGTGATGATAATGGCAATAAATTGAGAATGAACGGACAAGCAGTATTATCAGGCAGTAATATTAAAAATGCCCGTGCAGGTCAAGACGAAATGGGGTCACCCTTGGTAAACCTGACTTTAGATGGTGTAGGTGGCAAGAAAATGTCTGCATTCTCTAAAAAGAATATTGGCAAACCCATGGTGACAGTGTTCTCTGAGTTTTATCGAAATGCCAATGATGACATGACAAAAAAAAGCAAAGTGATAAATGTTGCCACTATCCAGCAGCATTTAGGATCACAATTTAGTATTACTAATATGCCGAGTTCAAAGGATGCTCGAGAACTAGCGTTGTTACTTCGGGCTGGGTCATTAACAGCACCTGTAACCATTGTAAAACAGCGAAGTATTGAAGCAAGTCTTGGTATTGATAATATTGATAACGGCATCAAAGCCTTAACCATTGGTATTACTATTACTTTGCTATTCATGGCTTTTTGGTATCGCACATTAGGTATTATTGCCAATATTGCCTTGGCATTAAATTTAGTCAGTTTACTTGGTTTAATGTCTTTATTACCTGGTGCTGTACTTACATTGCCAGGCATTGCGGGCTTAGTACTAACTGTTGGCATGGCTGTAGATACCAATGTACTCATTTTTGAAAGAATAAAAGAAGAGTTAAAGCGGGGTCGCAAAACACTTTCTGCAATCGAGGCCGGTTACAAAAGTGCATTTTCAACTATTCTCGATGCCAACATTACCACCATGATCACAGGAATTATCTTATATTCAATTGGTTATGGGCCAGTCAAAGGCTTTGCCATTATCTTATGTTTAGGCATATTAACCAGCATGTTTACCGGGGTCTTTGTATCTAAAGCATTAACCAATTTAGCAATTCGAGACAATAAAACACAGCTGTTAAGTATTAAAACAGGAGATAACTTATGAGTAATTTAGTTCTTAATCAAAGATCGCAACTAACTAAGTTTCGAATCATTAGCTTTTACTGCGCAACGGTATTTATTATTATTGCTTTACTGGGTCTGTTCAATAATGGACTTAACCTTGGTTTAGATTTCACCGGTGGTTATCTAACTGAGTTTTCAACACAACATTCAATAACGCAAGGCAAGATGGAAGGGTTATTAACTTCGTACTTACCTGATGCTTTTCAACTGTCTTCTGCTGAAAATGGTACCTATTGGAGCGTACAACAAGCAGATAATGCTATAAGCTTGAAAGGAAAAACATGGTTAATGGAGTTTGCTCAGCAAAGTGGGCTAACAATCACTCCACAAGATGCCATCTATATTGGTAGTCAAGTAGGTGAAGAATTGATTAACCAAGGCGGACTTGCTTTGTTAACGTCTATTATCGTTATATTGCTCTATTTATCCTTGCGATTTGAATGGCGCTTAGCAGCAGGGTCAGTAATTGCACTTTTTCATGATGTGGTAATTGTTCTTGGTTTATTTGCATGGTTTGATTTGTCTTTTGACTTAACTATTTTAGCGAGTCTACTCGCTATCATAGGTTATTCACTGAATGATTCCATTATTGTTGGTGACAAGGTACGGGAAATAATGAAAAGCAATAGTGAAAAAGATGTAGATAGCATTATAAATTTGGCCATTAGAGCGACCATAGTGCGGACATTAATAACGTCAGGTACCACACTTGCAACAATATTGGCAATTTGGTTGTTTGCTGGAGAGTCTTTAGCTGGCTTTTCTATCTCGCTCTTTTGTGGAGTACTTGTTGGCACATTTTCGTCGATAGCTATTTCGGCAACAGTACCACAGTTACTTGGCTTGTCTGCCGATTATTATCATAAAAAAGAACAAGAAGTTTGTCAGTTGCCTTAATAAGCAAAGCGAAGCTTTAGTAACGGAAGGTATTTATAAGTGTGATTAGTGTACCTATCTATTATTTGGTAGGTACATTAAATATCACTACTTGACCCAGTGCTTTTGTATCAGGATAATACGTTTTTTAAATATAAAGGTTATCTTAATGTTCAATTGTTTCCGCGCTATCAGTATCTTAGAAGGCTTGTCTTTCTTAGCCATTTTAAGTGTTACGCTTGGTTTAGTTAGCCGAGATTTTGTTTTTCAATTAGGCATGTTGCATGGTGTACTGTTTATGCTTTACCTATTATTATCTTTGACAGTTTCTAGTACACAACGCTGGTCGTTGAAAATTTGGTTACCACTATTTATAGCTTCATTAGTTCCTTTTGCTTTTATCCCAGTAGAGATTTTTTTAAGTAGAAAATCGGGACAAGATAAACCCGTCGCAGCATAGCGTACTTGTTGATGGTCAATGTAAAAGTGAGTAGATGAACTGTTAAATTGCTTAATATAAGAAAGGATTGAGATTTGGCTAATATATTTAATAATATTCCAGCAGATATACCTAATGAAATATTTGAAGATATTATCAAAACCAAAAACCTTAGGGTTGAGCGCATAGTATCAAAGGGGCAGTCGTCCCCAGATACAGGTTGGTATGATCAAGAAGAAAATGAATGGGTAATTGTATTATCAGGTTTTGGCGAAATCGAATACATTAACGGCGATAAAATCATACTAGAGCAGGGTGATTATCTCGATATCAAAGCACATGTAAAACATAGGGTAATAGCAACATCTCCTGATGAAGCAACTGTGTGGCTGGCTATTTTCTATTAATATCCCCGATCACAAGAATTAGAAAGTGGCTGCAATGCATCATTAGCTAGTGCTACCTTTATAATATAATATATTTAATGGCACTATACTTCCTCTGATGTGACTCCCAAATCACGCCTCAATAGAACTCCTGATAAAGCCAAATAAAACAATTACTTACTAAACTTTCAATGCTTTATTTTTGTTACTTATTTGTCCTATCTTTAGTCAGGTCTTTAGCATGTTATTTTAACATTTAACATTTAACATTTAACATTATACATTTCGAATAAGAACAGAAAAAATTTAAACTTGCCAATCAAAATTACCGATTAGCCTGCTAACTTGCCAAAAATCAAAATGACGAAGGAAAAGAGTGGTATTGCGAGCAAAAGGCACAATAAGTAATCTAGCCATTGAACTCGTCTATTTATCCTATAATAATTAGGTTACCTACTAAAGAGTCAAATTGAGCTTAAATGTATTTATAATATGAAGGAAAACTATGCAGCATATTGTTATTAATTGGCCGCGTTTATGGCGATATTCATTACTGTCTATCGTCTTTTCAATATTAGTGACAATCTTCATTCTGCTCTGGTTCTCTTCGAGTGAAGAAGATGTTTTCAGTGCAGGGCTTTCATTTTCAGTTGCTCAACTTACAATGTCATTTGAACTGGCATTAACACTGTTTATATTTATCAGTTTCCCAGTTTTATTATTTCGATTTATGTTCTTCTTCTCTAAAATGATCTATCGCGGGCGTAAACCTGAGGTTTCAATTTTTAACTTTCAAACCCTGTTTAACCCGCTAAACTTTTTATTTATATCAAGCTTACTTAATCCATTGGGAATGGCTTATCGTAGACGGTGTTTGATCTCTTTAATATTGTTAGTGTCACTTTATCTATTGATGCTTTTGATCATTAACTAACTTGTTTAATAATAGGAAGTAACCAGGCCGTCTAACTAAGCTGTTTTATATATAAGGATTATTATGATCACTTCAGAAGCTACAAATTCTAAAGAAGTATTGATAAAAGTAACTAAAATTATTGAAACTGAATGTGCACAAGATGCCAATGCTCTGCTATTAGAGGGTTTTATTTTAATTGGAGTAGGAAACAGTATTTTTGAAGATTCTGAAAGTCGCTTTGTTTATAGTCTTGGCTTTCTTAAACCTATTACTGAACTAAGTGATTGGGCGCGCAGTAACTTTTAAAATATTACCCCCAGCTATATTCACAAGGCATTCACTTACTAAGATAAAAACAAATTTAAATAACACCTGATGTATATTTGATTCTCAATGTACAATAGCCAGAAGTATCACAAGACAAGCGATTAATAAGTATTACCATGTATAAAAAACAGAAAAATCCTGAGCCCAAAGACATTTCATTTGATCGGGTAAAAGGATATATGCAGTGGATGATTGAAAGATATGGTGATTACTCGGCTAAGACATTACTGCAAAAGGCAAATTTGTTATTCAGGGAAGATACACAATACAATGAAGCCGCGCTAGCCTATCTAATAGAACGAGAAATAGTTGATGATCTTCGTTATGCCAAAAGGTTAACTGAAAGTTTTTCAGAGAAAAAGATTGGTCCAAATAAAATCAAAGAGAAGCTTTATATCAAAGGCTTTACATCTCAAATAATCAATGAATGTATCAGTGCAATAGAAACAACAGAAGAAGATTATTTAGATAAAGCACTGACGCTAAAAATTAGGAAGTTTGGTGAAGGACCTATTGAAGATATTAAGTTAAAGCAAAAAGCATTACGTCATCTGATCTCCAAAGGCTTTACTTATTCAATTGCCAATAAAGTTGTCAGTTATTCAAGTGATGAAGAGTAGTTAGTGCTATTCCAAAAATTTCACAAAACAGTATATTGCTTGTTTATGCGCGTACTGTACGTCCATACAGTGTCATGTAGATCTGACAGTCTTGCATAGCAATTTTCAATTGATTAATATTCCCAGTAGCCACAGCTTGTATCCTAGCTCAACAAATTATCAAAGAGGTTATTGAATCATAGATAGTTTTCTATGTTTTATTACACGTAAGTTATAGCCAAATCGCTTATTTACTTGGTTTGGTAGCATTTAAATGGAGTTATGATGAGAAATCGAGTTACGGGATTTGACCTTGCGAGAGCTTTGGCCATATTTGGAATGGTTATAGTTAATTTTAAAATTGCTATGAATGCTGACACAGGCAACCCATTATTAATAAATTTTGCAACGATATTTGAAGGAAGAGCGTCTGCATTGTTTGTAATGCTTGCTGGTATTGGTGTGACATTGCTAACTAATCGTTCAAGGGTATCCTCCGATAAAGAGATTATCTTCAAAAGTAGAATGGCGTTAATAAAGCGTGGCTTGTTACTCATTTTTATTGGACTTATCTATACACCAATATGGGAAGCAGATATTCTTCATTTTTATGGGTTTTATTTCTTAATATCAGCAGCCATATTTAGGTTAAATAACAAAGGACTACTACTTGCATCAGTATTTATTATGCTGGCATTTCCAGGGTTAATGGTGTTTTTTAATTATGAACAAAACTGGAATTGGTCAACCTTAGCTTATGAAAATTTCTGGTCAATTGATGGCATGATCAGGCACATAATCTTCAACGGGTTTCACCCGATTTTTCCTTGGGCAGCCTTCTTAGTTATTGGCATGTGGCTAGGCAGACAAGATCTCTCTAACAAGGTCATAAGGAACCGACTGCTACTCGGCGCAATTGTTACTTTGATATTTATTGAAAGCTCTTTCTATTTATTAAGATTAATCATTGGTGATGGCAGTGTTTTGACATTATCCCAAGAGGAAGTCAGTTTTTTATTTTCTGTATCTATCATTCCGCCTTTACCCCAATACATTATTTCTGCAGCAAGTTCATCAGTGATTGTTGTTATCTTTTGTCTGGATATTTCAGATCGCTTTCCAAAAAATATTATCAACAAGTGGTTATGTAAAACTGGGCAGTTGTCTTTAACTTTGTATGTTGCTCATGTGATTTTTGGAATGGGAGCCCTAGAAACTATGGGATTATTAACAAATCAAACAATTGAATTGTCACTAATCAGTGCGTTAATCTTTTGCATTTTTAGCTGTATATTTAGTGTTGCATGGCTAAAACATTTTAAGGCTGGGCCTTTAGAGTGGTTATTTCGTAGACTTGCAAGCTAACACTAAAAACCAAAGTTGGCTTTTCTAATTTTATTTGAAAAAATTTACTCGCTAAATAAAAGAAGAGCAATTACCATATAGCACTTTTAATTGTTAGTTGCTCATTTATGTCTATTCCTCCCTGTCCAAGTTGTAAATCTGAATTTATATATCAAGATCAAGAGCAATTAGTTTGCCCTGAATGTGGGTTTGAGTGGAATCCCTCAGAAACTGAAGAAGAAAGCATCATAAAAGTTAAGGATGCTAATGGAACATTGCTTGCTGATGGGGATAAAGTCACCGTGATAAAAGATTTAAAAATTAAAGCAAGCTCACAAGTCATTAAAATTGGTACTAAGGCACTTATTAGGCGTATAAAAGATGCTAAAGATCACCAACTAGACTGTAAAGTAGACGGAGTTGGTGAAATGATGGTAACGGCAAAGTTTGTAAAAAAAGCCTAAATAGGGCACGTAAGTTACTCATCTTGCAGTAAAATGCAAAAAACAGCCCGGTATTTTAGTATTCATCTATAGTTATTCTATTGAAAGCATAAATATAGTTAAGGTACCGTTATGCAAAAAGTAGCAATAATTCAACAAGCGCCTTATTTCCTCGACAAAATAAATACCATCATAAAAGCTGCTGAGATTATTGATTCTGTCTCAGCTCAAGGCGCCAAACTTATCGTTTTCCCAGAGGCATTTATTCCTGGATATCCCGCTTGGATATGGCGTCTAAGACCTGGCGGTGACTGGTCAATGAGTGAATCACTTCATAGTAGATTACTTGAAAATTCTGTCGATCTATCATCTGATGATCTAAAACCAATGCTTGAAGCTGCTAAAAATAACGGTGTTACTGTGGTTTGTGGCATTAACGAGCGTGATAACCTAAATAGCCAATCGACAATATTTAATACCGTAATAACGATAAATAACCAAGGTTTGATTGTTAATAATCACAGGAAACTGATGCCTACTAACCCTGAACGCATGGTTTGGGGCTTAGGTGACGGTCACGGATTGAATGTTATTGATACACCTGTAGGTAAAATTTCCAGTCTGATTTGCTGGGAAAATTACATGCCGCTCGCAAGGTACTCGCTTTATGCACAAGGCGTTGAAGTTTATATTGCGCCAACTTACGATAGCGGTGATGAATGGATTGGCACTATGCAGCATATAGCGAGAGAAGGTAAATGTTGGGTTTTATCTTGTGGTGTTGCATTAGAAAGAGAGGATCTTCCGAGGGACTTTCCAAACCTTGATGAACTTTACCCTGACGATGAACAATGGATTAATCCTGGTGGCTCAGTCATTATTTCTCCTAAAGGTGAAATTTTATCAGGACCATTATGCAAAGAAAAAGGCAATATCATTGTCGACATTGATATTGAGTTAGCAATTCATGCAAGACGTGCTTTAGATGTTGCTGGTCATTATTCAAGACCAGATGTTTTTAACCTTCAAGTAGATAAAACGAGGCAATCTACAGTGAGCTTTACTGGTGGCAAATCAAAGGCCGAATAAACAAAAAAGCCATATTATTGGCAATTAGCCACGGTTTATTACTATATACAAGCTCGTTTAATTCACTACCTGACGGGCTGTAGCGCCTTAATATACTAGTCTACAGCCTATATCGTACAAAATACAAACTGACGCTACGTAAATTCTGAGTTACTTTGGCTGTTATCACCGGTAAAGAATTACGTAGCGCTATGTTTTTGCAGGAAATATAGTGTGATTTTTAACCTATAGAATAGGGCGCTTGTTTAGGTTTATTTATTAAGTTTATCCGTTTTCTTAATCAACCTTTCTTCGTTTACCACTCTCTGCACGTTTTTTGTTTTCACTTTGAACATAGACGGTATCGGTAGTTGCCATGCTGGCATGACCAAGATCTTCAGAAATATCTTTAAGAGGGCGCCCACGTTCAATTTCCATACTGGCACCGGTATGTCTTAACCAATGGGCAGAAGCTTCTTTCAATTTTAATGCTTTATTTTCACCTTCAGATCTACGCATATTGTCATGTGCTTTATCAAAAACACTTTGAACGATGCGCCTTAAGTGTCTAGATGTCATACCGCCTTGACCGCGAACTTTCTCAACTAACACTGAATTCTCGTTACTTGCGGGCAAACCTAACAAACCACGAGATGCACGATAACGCTCTAAAAACGGCAAAAAGTCAATTGGAACCGTGATATCACGTATTTTACGACTTTTTCCAAAAATTTTAAGCCACCAGTTTTCGTCATCATCTTGCCAAAAATGTCCCATAGTTGGAGACCAGGTTTCACGTTCAGACAATTCTGAAATCCTTAAAAACAATGTTTTTAAAGCGGCAATAACAAATAAATTACGTTCAAACATTTCATCTTCATCAGCCATTTGAACAGCAGTATCTAATACGTATTGCCATTGACTAGCGGTTAATCGTTTGATTTCTTTTACTTGTGAATCGATTATGAAATGTCGGCAATCTTTTTTAGCAATTTGTGCAGGGTTACCAATACAAAAATCTTCAGCCATTAAGTGGTTATAAAATACGATAAGCGCGGTAAACATTGACGAAAGTGTTTGCTGTGATGGACGGTATTTTTTCTTATCAATTTCAAATTGAGATTTTAAGCTTTTAGGTGCTTGAATTTTGAATGGAAACCAATGTTCATTAGCAGCTGAATAACCATTGGTAATTCTAAAACGTTCTTGGTTTGAAGTGCCAATCCAAGTTACTGGTGGTTGCCAACAAAAGTCTGCATATTCGAGTAAGTCTGATTTTCGTAATTGATCGATTGGTTTTTGTTTTACGATAAATGACCATAAAAGAAATCGTTCAACGTCATTTCTAAATCTGTCATAAGTATGCGTAGATTTATTTCTACCAATATAGGTAAGGAAAAGTT
>Ga0209396_1006803_pt1 | contig 10382 bp, 10 predicted proteins | sample GOMGulsemesocosm_6_FD_184638 | JGI IMG/M metagenome (GOLD analysis project Ga0209396, IMG submission 184638) | Methane-oxidizing microbial communities from mesocosms in the Gulf of Mexico - GOM8C Gulf of Mexico (SPAdes) (version 2) | ecosystem: Environmental > Aquatic > Marine > Cold seeps... | reverse complement strand
TAAGCCGGTTTTTTAAAAGCTAAAACAAAAGCGACTAAAGTGCTTTGATTTTTGCAGATAAACGGCTCTTGTTACGAGCTGCTTTGTTTTTGTGAATAAGACCTTTAGTTGCGTAACGGTCTAGAACTGGAACAGCAGCATTAAATGCTAAAGTTGCAGCTGCTTTGTCACCAGCTTCAATTGCTACTACTACTTTTTTGAAAAAAGTACGCATCATTGAACGACGACTTGCATTGTGTTTACGGCGTTTTTCGCTAGTTAAAGCGCGTTTTTTTGCAGACTTGATGTTAGCCAAGGTTTGCTCCTAACAATCTAAAATAAAGCTTTGAATTTATGGCCGAGGAATATGCCTCTTTTTATTGAAAATGTCAATGGCCTTTATATAAAAACCACTAATTTAACGCACATTTATATTAAAACGATGAAATTTTCATTTCTTTAGCGTTTTAATATAGTAGGCCATCGCAGCAGTTAATGCGGAGATTATATCAAAGCTTATTAGAATAGCCTAGTACCTAAGGACACTTATTATGTCATAATGCGTGCTCTTTTCATTATCTCAAAGGCTTAGTGTGGCAAAAGGTTTGTTTCGATCAGGGATGATAGTCAGCTTTATGACATTTCTTTCAAGAATACTCGGGTTAGTACGAGATGCGCTAACTGCACATCTATTAGGCGCAGGTGCTGCTGCAGATATTTTTTTATTAGCTAATAAAGTGCCTAATTTTTTAAGACGGTTATTTGCGGAAGGGGCGTTTGCGCAAGCTTTTGTGCCTGTATTGACTGAAGTTAAAGAAAAATATGGCGATGACAAGGTTAGGATGTTTGTAGCCAGCGCTGCAGGTACCTTAGGTACTATATTATTATCGGTTACCATAATTGGTGTGATTGCTTCACCTGTAATAGCTGCGTTATTTGGTGCTGGGTGGTTTGCCTCTTCTGATTCTAGTATTTCAAATGATAGATATGCTTTATTATCTTTAATGCTTAAATTTACATTTCCTTATTTATTTTTTATTAGTTTAGTTGCCTTATCTGGCGCTGTACTTAATGTATATAACAAATTTGCGGTTGCTGCTTTTACACCTGTTTTATTAAATATATCAATAATAAGCTGTGCTTTATATTTTCATGATAAATTTGAGTTTGGCGCTATGTCATTAGCTTTAGGCGTATTTATTGGTGGTGTCGTTCAGTTACTTTTTCAAATTCCTTTTTTATATCGTGCAAAAATGTTGGCGAGGCCAAAATGGGCTTGGCAAGATGAAAATGTAAAAAAAGTGCGAAAGTTGATGATCCCTGCTTTATTTGGCGTTTCAGTGAGTCAAATAAATTTATTACTGGATTCAATTATCGCAACTTTTTTAATTAAAGGATCCATTGCTTGGTTATATTACTCAGATCGCTTAATTGAGTTTCCATTAGGCTTGTTTGGTATTGGCATCGCTACGGTTATTTTACCTGCTTTATCTAAATTACACGTAAAGCAAGATGGAAATGATTTTCAAGATACCTTAGATTGGGGTGTCAGATTTGTTTTATGGTTAGGTTTACCTGCATTTATGGGGTTAATTGTATTAAGTCCATTGATTATCACTGTACTTTTTGGTCATGGCGCTTTTATAAATAGTGAAATAGATCATGTGACTCAAGTTTCTTTTGGTGTGACTGCATATGCTGTTGGTTTAGTAAGCTTTATGTTGATTAAAGTCTTAGCCCCGGGGTTTTATGCAAGGCAGGATACAAAAACACCAGTGAAAATAGGCATAGCAGCATTAATTTTAAATATGGTATTTAATTTAATTTTAGCTTCATTTTTAGGCTATATCGGTTTAGCTTTAGCCACATCACTATCTGCAACATGTAATGCGTTTTTATTATATTATTTTTTGTCAAAGCAAGGTGTATATCAATTTTCGCGATTTAGTGTTGGATTTACACTGAAGTGCATTATTTCTAGCTTATCGATGGCATATGTTATTTATTGGTGTGAACAACAATTAGCATGGCAATCGGTAGGGCTTGGTCAACAAATAATATATTTATCTTCTTTGTTGTTAATTGCGATTATTACGTATTTTTCTCTATTGTTTATTTTTGGTATAAGAGTAAATACAATAAAAAATGTATCCTTTGCGAAAAAAAGTCTATAATCGCGACTTTGATATTTTAATAATAAAATTGTAGGTCATATTTAGGTTATGGAGCTAATAAGAGGCATCCACAATATTAGGGGTAGACATCGAAACTGCGTATTAACAATAGGCAATTTCGATGGCGTACATTTAGGTCATGAGGCTGTTTTAAATGGCTTAATTAAAGACGCTAATATGTTAAACCTACCAAGTACTGTAATGTTATTTGAACCACAACCACAAGAGTTGTTTGCAAAAGACAAAGCACCTCCTAGGTTAACGCGTTTAAGAGATAAGTTAATCCTTCTTAAAAAGTTAGGAATAAAACGTGTTATTTGCATAAATTTCAATCGTGATTTTGCAAATTTGTCAGCAGATCACTTTATTCGTGAAATATTAATTAATAAACTTGGTGTTAAAGCACTCACTATTGGTGACGATTTCAGGTTTGGTAGCGGACGTATTGGAGATTTCAATATGTTGGTAGAAATAGGAGCCCAGTTAGATATGGCTGTTAAAAGTACCCGAAGCTTTCGAAAACTTGACTGTCGCGTAAGCAGTACAGCCATTAGAAATGCACTTGCTGATAATGATATTGAACAAGCTAATGATATGTTAGGACATGCTTATCAAATCTCAGGGCGTGTGATCCACGGCTGTAAACAAGGTCGTCAATTAGGGTTTCCAACAGCGAATGTCGCCCTAAAAAGACAAGTAAGCCCAGTTAACGGTGTTTTTGCTGTAAAAATAAAAATATCAGATAAAGAATATTATGGAGTGGCTAATGTAGGTTCAAAGCCAACCCTTAATGGACAAAAAATGTTGCTTGAAGTCCATATTTTTGACTTTAAGCAAGATATATATGGAACATTTATAAGTGTGGAGCTTATTACTAAACTTCGCAATGAACAAAAATTTGATACGCTTGATCAACTTATCGCTCAAATTGATGCCGATGTTAAAGTTGCCAAGCAGTGTTTTGGTTTGACCAATATCTAAGATACGGAAAGTTAAATAAATGAGCGACTACAAGCATACTCTGAATCTACCACAAACTGCATTTCCAATGCGTGGTAACTTGGCTAATCGTGAGCCGAAAATGCTAAAAGATTGGAACGAAAAAGATCTTTACGGCAAGATCCGTGCTGCTAAAAAAGGTAAAAAAACTTTTATTTTGCATGATGGACCACCATATGCAAACGGTAATATTCACTTAGGTCATTCAGTAAATAAAATACTTAAAGATATTATTATTAAAGCAAAAACTTTATCTGACTTTGATGCACCATATATTCCAGGTTGGGATTGTCATGGTTTACCAATTGAACTTCAAGTTGAGAAAAAAGTAGGCAAACCAGGTAAAAAAGTAACGGCTGCGCAGTTCCGTGAAAAATGTCGTGAATATGCTAAAAAGCAAGTTGAAGGCCAAAAAACTGATTTTATCCGTTTGGGTGTTTTTGGTGATTGGAGCAATCCATACCTAACAATGAACTTTGATTTTGAAGCAAATGCAATTCGCGTTTTAGGCCGAATCATTGATAAAGGTCACTTACATAAAGGTTCAAAACCGGTTCATTGGTGTACTGATTGTGGTTCTGCATTAGCTGAAGCTGAAGTTGAATATCAAGACAAGCAATCACCAGCTATTGATGTAAGCTTTAAATTTTTAGATGAAGCGGCACTTGAAAGTAAGTTTAATTTATCTGAAGGTCATAAAGGCGAAGGTCAAGTTGATGTTGTTATATGGACTACAACGCCTTGGACATTGCCAGCAAACCGTGCAGTAGCATTACACGAAAATATTGAATATAGCTTAGTTCAAGTTGAAACAGAGGAAGGTAAACGCCGCTTTGTATTAGGTTCTGAACTAGTTAAAGATGCAATGGATCGTTTTGGTTTCGATAAATATCATGCATTGGGTTACTGTAAAGGTAGCGAACTTGAGCATTTAGAATTACAACATCCGTTTTATGACTTCTCAGTACCGGTTGTATTAGGTGAGCATGTAACAACTGATTCAGGTACCGGTGCGGTTCATACAGCACCAGGTCATGGTCAAGAAGATTTCATCGTTGGTAAAGAATACGACCTTGAAATTGCAAATCCAGTAGGTGCTAATGGTGTGTATTTACCTGATACGCCTTTATTTGCTGGTCAGCATGTATTTAAAGCAAATGCGAGTGTGGTTGAAGTATTAAAAGAAAAAAATACTTTAATGCATCACCAAGCTTTAGAGCATAGTTATCCTCATTGTTGGAGACATAAAACGCCAATTATTTTCCGTGCGACACCGCAATGGTTTATCAGCATGGATCAAGCTAATTTACGTAGCGATACATTATCTGAAATTGAAAAGACACAATGGATACCAGCTTGGGGTGAAAACCGTATTGCTAATATGGTAACGGGTCGTCCAGATTGGTGTATTTCTCGCCAGCGTACTTGGGGCGTGCCAATTGCCTTGTTCGTAGATAAAGATACTGGCGCACTTCACCCAGATTCAAAAACTTTAATTGAACAAGTAGCAAAACGTGTTGAAGAAAAAGGCATTCAAGCTTGGTATGACTTAGAAGTAAATGAGTTATTAAACGAAGCTGATAGCGAGCGTTACGTTAAAATTCTTGATACGTTAGATGTTTGGTTCGATTCTGGTGTTTCTCATGCATGTGTTGTTGATGCCCGTGAAGAATTAACCGGTCCTGCTGATTTATATCTTGAAGGTTCAGATCAACATCGTGGTTGGTTTATGTCTTCTATGATGACATCTGTTGCAATCAATGGTCATGCACCATACCGTCAAGTATTAACGCATGGTTTTACTGTTGATGAAAAAGGTCACAAAATGTCTAAGTCTTTAGGCAATGTGATTTCTCCACAAGATATCATGAATAAACTAGGTGCTGACATCTTACGCCTTTGGGTTGCATCAACAGATTACACTGCAGAAATGACAGTATCTGATGAAATATTTAACCGCGCTGCTGATAGATACCGTAGAATTCGTAATACAAGTCGTTACTTATTATCTAACTTAGCAGGTTTTGATCCTAAGACAGATATAGTTGCATATGACGATTTAGTTGATTTAGACAAATGGATTTTAGACAGAGCTGCTGTATTACAAGAAGAAATTGTCAATGCATATGACGAGTACCAAATGTTACTTGTTACACAAAAATTAATGAATTTCTGTACACTTGAATTAGGTGCTTTCTACTTAGACGTAATTAAAGATCGTCAGTACACAGCTAAAACAGATGGTATTGCGCGTCGTTCATGTCAAACAGTGTTATTCCATATTGCTGAAGCAATGACTCGTTGGATGGCTCCAATTATGAGCTTTACAGCGCAAGAAATTTGGCAGGCATTACCAGGTGAGCGCGAAGAATTTGTATTCACTGGCCAATGGTATGATGGTTTAGTTAAATCTGATTCGGATAAATTAAATGATCACTGGCAAACAATCTTAACTGTACGTGATCAAGTAAACCGCGTATTAGAAGCTGCACGTAAAGAAGACGTTATTGGTGCAACACTACAAGCGAAGGTTACAATCTCAGCAGATCAAGCGCTGGCTGATAAATTAACTTCTTTAGGTGAAGAGCTAAGGTTTGTATTATTAGTTTCTAAAGTGAATATTGAGGTTGTCAGTTCAAAGCCTGAAGCTGCTGTTGAAACTGAAGTTGAAAACTTGTTTATTCAAGTTGAATCAACTGATGCAACTAAATGTGAGCGTTGTTGGCATTACACTGATGATGTTGGTTCGGTTGAAGAACATAGCGATATTTGTGGACGTTGTGTTACAAATATTGATGGTGAAGGCGAAGTACGTAATTTCGCATAAGTTTATTATTGATTTAATATAACAACATCAAAGGGCGAATTTATTCGCCCTTACTTTTATAAACACGGGAGTATATTTTGTTTAAAGCAAAATCAGGATTAGTTTGGTTATGGTTAACTTTAGTTATGTTGATAGCAGATCAAGTAACTAAAATTATTATTAGTACACAAATGAAACTTTATGAGTCTATAGAGCTTATACCTGTTTTTAAAATTACCTATGTTCATAACTATGGTGCAGCATTTAGTTTTTTAACTGATGCCGGAGGCTGGCAGCGTTGGTTTTTTAGCATCATTGCTATAACGATCAGTGCGTTATTAATATGGTGGTTAAAAAAATTACCAGCGAGCAATAAGTTACTCGGTTCAGCTTATGCTTTAGTACTAGCGGGTGCATTAGGAAATTTATACGACAGATTAGCTTATGGTTATGTTGTTGACTTCCTTCATGTATTTTATAAAACTTGGAATTTTCCAGTATTTAATATTGCCGATAGTGCGATATGTGTCGGTGCAGGTCTATTGTTAATAGATGCATTTTTGGAAGAGAAAGTTAAATCAGCTAAAGAACAAAAGAAAGAAGGTACGCAATAATGTCAGTTTTAATTAATGATAACTCTGAAGTCGTTTTTCACTTTTCAATTAAATTATCAGATGGCTCTGCTGCAGATTCAAGTAAAGTCCACAATAAACCTGCTAAGTTAGTGATGGGTGATGGTAGTTTAACTGCAAACTTTGAAAAATGTTTATTAGGCCTTAAAGCAGGTGATAATAAGTCATTTGAACTTGAGCCTGAAGATGCTTTTGGTATGCCAAATCCTGATAATATTTATCACCTTGATCGCACTAAATTTGGTGTAGAAACACCTGCTCAAGTTGGTGCAATTATCGCATTTACACAACCTGATGGCTCTGAACTTCCTGGTATCATTCGAGAAGTAGCTGGTGAGTCTGTAACAGTTGATTTTAATCATCCATTAAGTGGGCAAAAATTAACTTTTGATGTTGAAATCATTGAAGTTCATAATACAGAGGCAGCTATCTCATGAAAATCATGCTAGCAAATCCGCGAGGATTTTGTGCTGGTGTAGATCGTGCAATCAGCATAGTTGAACGTGCTTTAGATATTTTTAAAGCGCCTATTTATGTAAGACATGAAGTGGTACACAATAAATTTGTTGTAAACGGTCTTAAAGAACGTGGTGCTATTTTTGTTGAAGAACTAGATCAAATACCAGATGATAGCATTGTGATTTTTAGTGCGCATGGTGTATCTCAGGCTGTACGAAAAGAAGCGAAACGCCGCGAGCTTAAAACATTTGATGCCACTTGTCCTTTAGTTACTAAAGTTCATATGGAAGTAACCCGCGCTAGCCGTAAAGGCATAGAGTGCATTTTAATCGGTCATCAAGGGCATATAGAAGTTGAAGGCACTATGGGGCAGTACGATAATGCTGATGGTGGTATTTATTTAGTGCAAACAGTTGATGATGTCGCAACTTTACAGGTGAAAAATCCTGATAATTTAATGTACTGTAGTCAAACGACATTATCGGTTGATGATACTGCAGATGTGATCACTGCACTGAGAGCGCAATTTCCAAAAATTGATGGTCCCCGAAAAGATGATATTTGTTATGCAACACAGAACCGTCAAGATGCTGTTAGAGACTTAGCTGCAAAAGTTGATGTTTTATTAGTGGTAGGAGCTAAAAACAGTTCAAACTCAAATAGATTAAGAGAAGTATCAGATAAATTAGGCACACCTGCATATTTAATTGATGATGCTGATTCAATGGAACAACAATGGCTTAAAAATGTTGATACTATTGGTGTAACTGCAGGAGCATCTGCACCTGATATTTTAGTGCAACAAGTAATAACACGTTTAAAAGAATGGGGTGGCGATGAAGTCATACAAAACCCAGGTGTTATCGAAAATACAGTTTTTGCTGTACCAATCGAATTAAGGTAGTTATACCATTTCCGTTAATTAACTGGCCACTTAATTATTGGAACTGGTATTACATTATTAAGAGCTCGCCCTGAGCTCTTTTACTTTTTAAGTTAAAACTCTATTTTACACTCATTAACATGATGCAAACTTTGATAACAGCTTGTCCCTAGAGACAATATATGTTAAAAATCACTCAATTAGTTTAATACTTTCCAATTTAGTCAAAAACTTAATACTAAAGTACCGAATAATAAAAATAATAAGGTCTATCGATGACTCAATCTACAAATAAAGGTTTCACTTTATTAGAAACTTTAATTGCATTTGTTGTACTCACAGTAGGTTTGTTAGGCGCTGTGGCACTTCAAGCACAAGCCAAACAAGCAAGTTATGACTCTCTGCAACGTGCTGCTGCTTTAAACTTAGCGAATGACATTATCGGTCGAATAGCTGCAAATGATACTGCTGCAGCTATGGCTATATATAATACTAATATTATTTACACGGATCCTGAAAATATTAATAATGTTGCAGCTTGTTTAAACTCCCAATGTACTGATGCTGCATTAGCTAATTTTGATATCGAGCAGTGGAAAAAAGCAATTAAAGCAAAAGAGGGCACTGGTACGCTATCTGATGCAACTATTTGTATTACACCCACTATTAACGCCAGTCAGGTAGATTTGAATGTTATTGTTACTTGGCTTGGTCGACAGCAGATAAAGCAAAGTGTGGCCAATGCTGCTTGTGGTAGTACAAGCACAAACCGCAAGATGGTGTCACTGAATAGATTTATATATATGAGACCATAATTATGAAAAATAAAGGCTTTACCTTAATAGAAATGATGATTTCTCTCGTTGTAGGGGCATTTGTATTAGCTGGCGTTATGTTTACTTATATGAGTATGAAAACTACGACTAAAAACACTTTAGAAATTGGAGAACTTCAAGAATCTGGTCGATTAGCGATGGATATCTTGAGTAAAGATATTGAAAGAGCAGGGTTTTGGGGAACATATGATGCAGAGACTCTCAATTACTCAACATTAACAAAACCGAGCCCTCCACCTGCTCTACCGACTATTGATTGTGCTGAAGGAGAAAATAATAGCAGTTTTCCTGTTGTTTCTACTTCAAATTTCAGATATCTGTATGGCAAGGTTGTGAGTAATGCAAACGAGTTAACGTGTATTACTACAGCAACTCCCGGTACAGATCTTATTCAAATAAAAGGTCTATTTGGAAATAATTTTGATAGCGAGGTAACTAATACTTCAAATTACTATCTGATTTCTAATAAATCAGAGGGTCAGTTAATAGCTGGAACAGGCGCTATTGTTAATTTACCAAAGAGCAATTCCACTATTTGGCAGTACGATCACCATATGTACTATATATCCCAACTAACAGGTCAAAAAGTTAAAGGAAAGTCGATTACTATTCCAACATTAATGAGAAAACGTTTAACTACATTAGATAATGGCAGTTTTATTGATGATGTGATTATGGAAGGCGTTGAAGATATGCGTTTAATCTATGGTGTTGACTCATCAAGGAATAATAGAGTTGATACTTATAAAACAACAGATCAAATGCAAGATATAGACTGGGAACAAGCTAACGCTAATATCATCTCAGTTCAAATATTTTTATTAATAAGATCTCTTGAAGAAGACTTTTCCACACCAGCAATCACTAAAACTTTTATCTTAGGTGGAAGTGGCGCATCGATTAGAAAGTTAAGGTTTAATGATCAATTTAAACGCACACTTTTTGTATCAACTGTCAAAATAAATAATGGAGGTACAGAGCGTTGGTAATATTTTCAAGTTATAAAAAACAATCCGGTGTAGTGCTGATCACAGCTCTAATTATGATTATTGCTGTATCTGGTATTGCTGTAACCTTAATGAGTTCAAGTACGACAGACTTGAAAGTACTTAGTGGTACTCAAGATAAAGAGATTGCTTCCAATCTAGTGAAAGGGGATTCTCAAAGAGCGATAGGGGGTGAAAAATTACTTGGAATTAATAGTAACTTTTATACCCTTAAAGGACAGTTTGAAGCACAAAATAATAAAAATTTTGATATTACTGCTCAAGGTTCATCTTCTTCAGTTCTTTTATTTAATGAGAATGATGGACCAGACTTGTTACCTTGCTCCAGAAGATTTGCACCAACTCCATCTTTAAAATGTAATTATCTAAGAATGGAAGCAAGACTAAATTATGGCAAAAAAGACTCAAATGGCGATGGTAAACATAAAATAGAAATCCATAGCGGCATTGTTCAAGCATTAGGCACGTCTGGTAAATCATTATAAAAATAAGAAAAGTGTTGAAGGAAATAAAGTGTTTAATAAAATAAGAATAATTGCACAATCAGCAGTTTATGTGTCTTTGTCTGTGTTTTCAGTAACTTCATACGCAGAAGATATAGAAATCT
>Ga0209396_1006800_pt1 | contig 10383 bp, 7 predicted proteins | sample GOMGulsemesocosm_6_FD_184638 | JGI IMG/M metagenome (GOLD analysis project Ga0209396, IMG submission 184638) | Methane-oxidizing microbial communities from mesocosms in the Gulf of Mexico - GOM8C Gulf of Mexico (SPAdes) (version 2) | ecosystem: Environmental > Aquatic > Marine > Cold seeps... | reverse complement strand
CCTATCATGAGGTCAAAAAAGAAATGCGAGGCCGTTATCCCAAACACAATTGGCCTGACGATCCTTTGGACGCGATTGCGTCTGCTAAAACCAAAAAAGCGCTAAAACGAGAGCAATCTTAAATATCAAGTTTGTTCAAAGCTTTCGCAGTCAAGGTACGACTAAAAACAGTATTCTTTTTATGATCAGGCGACCAGCCTTCAAGAAATCGCTGGAAGTCTGCCCATGCTAACTCAAAGGCGAACCGCCACTCACACTCTAAGGCTTCTCTGTCTATTTGAGAATTTAACCTCGCCAAGGTTTCTTTTAAACTGACAAAATATACATCCAAAAGATTTTTCCAATGGGATTCACACTCGGCTTGAGTTAAACAACTCCCTAGAAAATACACAAAGTCCTTCATACCGCAGCCATAGCCTGTGTATTGAAAGTCCAGCGCAGCAACCTCAACCTCTTGTCCAATGCTTTGTTTCGAAAAACAGAAATTAGCTACCTTAGCGTCCCCATGGATTAAGGTTTGAAACCTGAGTGAATTAAGTGCCTCATCTAATTGTACTGCCTTAGATTTAAGTTTCGATTCTGGCATTGCTTGCCATTCATCAGGTCGCGTGGCCAAATGCCAATAACTGCCAATAGGCCATAACCCTAGGGGTTTCGACAAATTCTGTGTATAAGTCTCTGAGTTATCCAACGCCAGTTTTGACTCTAAAGCCTGAGATTGCCCTTTTTGTTCGCGGCTATCCTCTAAAAAATAGCCATGAAAACGAGCCAACCATTGAATGCAGGGCTGTGTTTGTTTAGGCGTGAGTGCTGAATACCTTAATGGAAAACCGGACATATCCAAATCTTCTAATACTAAAACCTGTTGCTGATTGACCTCATCATAATAACTATGAAAACAGTGCGGAACATGTATTTCAGCCATCCAGTCAGCTGATTTTTTTATGCGATTAAGCATATGATAGACATTCATTTCCACCTGATAAGAGGTTAGTTTTCTATGATGAGCAAGATCACTTTGCCAACCTCTAGGATGATCTCTATTACTGGGAGGCTTTACCCATTTAACAATTACAGAGTTAACTAAGTCTGGTTCAGTTTTATTATTCGTTAGATTAAACTTCACAATCTCCCCATAACCGGACCAAAGAGACTGAATTTGCTTACCCAAGCTTACATGATCACAATTAAAGCCAACCTTTAGCCAATCAAGTATCTCCGCTCTGTCTTTATCCACTCGTTTGAAATTTAAAGTACTTGGATTAAATTCAATATTTTCAATAACTAAAGCTTTCATAGGCACCTCCTCTTTCAGTCAATTTAAAGCTATTAGCGTGATATTATTTAAATATATTTGAAGCATTAAGCAATAGACGCTCTCCTCTTGAAAGCATAATTTTTTGTTCAAATGTTTAGAACTAGGTAACTAAATGTGAATTTACGGTTTTTTTTATTCACATTTCGTGACATTTCTTTTACTTAATCCAATAATAAACACTAGATTAAGCATAAATAGACGGCTTTTTCATAAAATAACAAACAAAAGAATACAAACCGTTAATTAATGTAACTATTTACTTACGATTTTAGGAACAAGGATCAAAGGGGGCTTCTATGCATTCATTAAAAGTGCTTATTGCCGATGAATTTCAGAATTCTCGACAGTCTATCAAAAAGATTCTCGCATCATTAGATATAAATAAAGTCAGTCTGACCTCAAATGGAAAAGGCGTCATTGATGCCTGCAGAAATACCGCTTTTGACCTTATTTTATGTAACTACAACTTGGGAAAAGGCAAGAATGGCTTACAAGTTTTAGAAGAGATTCGTAAACTAGGCTATTTAAAGGCGACTTCGTCTTTTATTTTTATTTCCGCTGAAAGTAGTCGTGAAATGATAATGAGCCTGATGGATACTAAACCTGATGAATTTTTAATGAAGCCCTTTAATCAATCAGAGTTAGTAAAGCGTATAAAGAATTTATTCAATAAAAACAATGAATTAGTTAATATTAAGAACGCAATTGAAAAGAAAGATTATGAGCAAGTCATTAACCTCTGTAGGGTTCAAATCGAGAACGGAAGTAATTACACTTCTTGGTGTCGAAAAAAATTAGCTGAAGCCTTATTTGAATCCAAAAGTTATAAAGAAGTTCTAGAGTATTGCTTTAATCTACAAGAGAGCAAAACAATTGATTGGGCTATGCTGATTGAAGCAAAATCGTTAAAAGAGCAAGGGTCTACAGAGTCTGCGATTAACCACCTTAATAAGCTGGTGTCTATTTTTCATAACAATACCGCTGCTTATGACCTTTTAGCGTCCTATTACAAACAACTTGGCTTGACGCAAATGGCCCAAAATTGCCTAGAGGCCGCCGTAAAAATATCTCCTTATGTAATTACTAGACAGCAATCACTGGTTGATATCAGTTTATCTAATGGGGATTTAACAACCGCTCTTAAATCCGGTCAGCAAACACTTAAACTGAGTAAAAATTCAATCTATGCTTCTGAGACCCAACACCTTCAACTGGCTCAGATTGTGGCCGAATCCATCATTGATGACAACTCTCCTGAAGCTCGAAAAAAAGCACAAGATGCCTTTATAATATTGAGTCAAATCAATAAAAAATTTCCTGATAAGGATGAAACTCAGCTACAAAGGCGTTTAGTTGAATGTCAAATATTTAATAGCCAAGGAAAGTTAGACCAAGCAAGAGATGCATTAGTAAAAGCGCAACAATTGATAGAAAAGCAACCTGAGCTTTTAAGCCCAAAGATCGAATTTGAATTAGCCAAAACCCTTTACACAACAGGAAGTATTAAAGAGGCAAAAACGTTACTCGATAAGATTATTATGGAAAACCCTAATAATCGAATTCTAATCGCAAAAATAAATGCCTTTCTTGATGAACCTATCGGTGTCAAAGCACGATTAAGGGCCAAAGAAGAAAACCAAAAGGGCTTAGATTTTTTTGTGAAAGAAATGTACTCAGAAGCCATTGAGTGCCTAGTACAAGCTCAGAAGTTTTCCCCCCGTCACCCTGGGTTGAATATGAACATTATTCAAACAGCGTTAAAGGTAATGAAAAGTCGTGGTCCGACTCATTTTCTGGTCGATTTGTCTTTCAATGCTTTACATAGAATGAATCACATTACGGAAAAACACGGCCAGTATAAACGTTACCTCAGTTTAAAAAAGTACCTAGAAAAGCATTATTTGAACTAACCTTTTTTCTGTCGCCAAGATACAAAGAAAAACGTTAGTCTAATTGTTACCTGCCACAACAAAGCACTCTTTAGAGTGCTTTGTTGTTATTAGCGTTATAAGAGAGAAGGCTCTGACTTTTTGCTAAAAATAGTATTCCGCCATAAACGTAATACCTTGAATGACATTATCTTCAAACTCTGTTCCCATTTCATCAACCACATCTTCAGCAACCGCATATTCATAAGCAGCTATAAGGTTGGTATCTCCGACTAGGTAAGACCCAGCAAGAAAAACACCACGATAACCATCGTTAGGGGCAAGTGGGTTTACCTCATCCTCTAAAGGCTCTTCATGAATATATTGAATATAGGCTGCAACCTGATCATTAAACTGCTTAGCAAGACCAAGCTTATAGGTCATCGCATCTTTATCATAAGTGGCAAGTTCACCTGCTACCGATGTCTCTATCCTTTGGTCACTCCATTCACGCCACTGGGCGGTAAAGGTTAATAAGGTCCCTTCTGCAATGCCTGTTTGAAAATCGAACATGATGGCTTTTGGTAAGCTAAATTCACTCTCACTTTTTGATTCGTCAGTCACCCCTCCCGTATTAGATAAAATCAAATCGCTTGTTTCTGTCACATCAAATGAGTGATCAACCGCACTCTGATAGGTCAAACTGGCTCTTAAGGCAATGTCAGGTATTTCAAAAGACGCGCCTGCCACGTAACCCAAAGCAGTATCTGAACCAAAATCTGCCTCAATACTTGGAACTGTACCAACAGAATAGCCAGCTGATACCGATGCGATATTACTGTTAATCGTCATATTGCCCGAGGTTTTATTAATCGTGGGGCCCCCATAAACAGAGTATTGCTCACTCAATTGGTATTTAAAGGTAATGGCCAAAGTTTGTGTTTCAATTAGAGCTTGTGTCCCTGCATAAAAACCATTTTGATGAGAAACATTCAAATTATAAGGGTCATAAAGCTGAGCACTCACATCCATATTTTCACTCAGTTCTTTATGCACTCCAAAGGTATAAACATTTGTATCTTCAAAAGACTCACCCGTTTCCCCTCCTCCTAAAGCATCTGAGTAATCACCATTAAAATTATACTGATAACTTGAGTAGGCTAAGCTGACCTTTTCTTTATCGCTGTAAACCAGTGTCAGATCATAGGGCGTAAATTCATAAACAGCGGCATTGACGCTAAGAGGTGATAACAGCGCTAAATAAACAAATGTTATTTTGAATGAGTTCATTGATAGTTCCTTGTTTTTATTATTATTTCCCTGCTTAACCGCCACTTTTCTTGATTAAAAAAATCAAACAAGTTCACACTCATTAAACAGTGCAAAGTGTGGGTAAAAGCATTGATTTTCAGACTATCATGATTTTTTTTTGGGTAAGAATAACCAGTTCGGCCATTTCCTGACAAAATCGGACTAATTTAATTAAAAGTCAGATAATGGGAAATAAATAAGCTGAGGAGGCGTTAAACTGATGTTCGAAATGCCGAAGGAGCCTTTCCTGTCCACTTTTTAAAAGAGCGGTAAAAACTCGTGCTATCACTAAACCCCACCAGCTGAGCAATATCTTCCATGGCAAGATTAGAGTCTTGTAAGTAGCGTACTGCCAACTCCAGCCTTACCTGGTTGAATATTTCTTTATACGAGGTATTCAGTTCCGTTAAGCGTCGCCTTAAGCTACGCTCACTCATGGCCAATTGCTCGGCGACTTCTTGAATAGAAGGGTATTTTTCAGGTGTTCTGAGTAACGCTAAATGAACCTTACCAATGAGGCTTCGGTTAGAATCTTGTTGTAATAACATCTCATCACACAGCTTAATCGCCAAACTTTCGGTTACTGGATTATAAGACTGATTGTTTCGCTCTAAATCATCACGGTGGATGACAACCTTACTTACCTGAGCATCGAAAACGAGAGGGCATTTAAAAAATGCCTGGTAAAGGGTGATTTCTTTCGGCTCTGGATATGCAAAATGCACCGCTAAAGGCACATAATTATCATCTAAAAAATCTCGGGTCAGCTTTACATGTCCCGATAAGTCTTCATCGACCAAAAATCGAAATAAGGCAGCAGAGACATCATGAGTTGGCCATGAGCAACGACTGCATTCAGCTTCACCTAAATTCATCTGTACATGGGTTAAGTTGGTCGTCGTTTGAAAATAGCTCTCAGAGATACGTAACGCATCCCAGCCGTTTTTACAGCTTGCAATGGCATAACCCAACATACCTAAATCGCTTAGACTTTCATTGCTCCCGACAGCTAACCCCAAAGCAGGATCAGCACTTAACGCCAGTGCATTATTAACAATCACCATGCTTTGATCAAAAGAAATCAAAGTGTTGTTATTGCTAAGTTCCTCATCACCTATCCCTGCATCTTGAGTTAGAGCGGCCGTATTCAAGCCTCTGTGTAAAAAAATACTGCTTATAAGATGAAACAAATAAGTTGGAATAGCGCAATCTTGTCGAGCAAAAGGAGCCAAAGCGGAACGCAGTGTTTGATGCATATGAGCCTTTTAATTCTTTTTATTTTTTTGATTGGCCGAGATTGTCAGGATCTGGCCTCATATGTGGTTTTTCTTGTGCTTGATACTGCCTACTATTTAAATCCGATATCCAGTAATTGACAACAAGAAATAGAAAACAATTACTTATATGCATATCTCTACCTAGGCTTGGCTCCTCTCACCTTAGTCCTAACATGCATTTTGTTTTCTGAAATAGATACTTAAACAGGATACAAGTTTTATGCTCAGACACCCTATCGCCCTCTGCATATTAGGCTCTTTGACTCTCTTATTAAGCGCATGTGAGCAAGCTCAAGATCCCACTAAATTATTACAACAAGCCCAATCCCTAACCCCTAAAAATAACGATCTAGAGGCTATTTATCAGCGTAGTTGTATTGCTTGTCATACGAATTCAGACACTCAAGCACCCTTAGTCGGCGACCAAAAAGCTTGGCGGCCTAGATTAGATAAGGGCATGAACACCCTATTAGATCATGTCATTAATGGTTTTGGTGGTATGCCGCCTTTCGGACTCTGCATGGACTGTAGTGAGGAAGAATTTGAGAGTTTAATCCACTTTATGGCACAAACTGGCTCACATTCAGGGAATATCAATAAGGATAATAAAGATGATTAGTCGACGTAATTTACTTGGCACTCTTATCGGTACCGCCCTTGGTACCAGTATTGCGCCTAACTTGAGCTTGGCGCAAAGCTCAGAAATAGACCCGCAGGCTGTGCTTAGTAAAAATACCAAAAGAGGTCCTCTACCATGGCGTAATTGGTCAGGTTCACAAGAATGCTTTCCTCAGTCGCGTATCGCCCCCAAAAGCATTGGGGAGCTTCAACAGATGATCATTCAAGCTAAGGGTAATATTCGCCCCGTTGGAGCCGGCCATTCATTTAGCCCCTTGGTTCCTACTCAAGATACTATTATTTCTTTGAGTCGTATGAGTGGTGTCATTTCCCACGATGAGAAACTTAATCAGGCACTGATTATGGCAGGCACTCGCCTTGGTGATATAGGTAAGCCCTTAGCAGACCGTGGTCAAGCTATGATTAATATGCCGGATATTGACGAGCAAACCCTAGCAGGAGCATTGGGGACAGCGACACATGGAACAGGGGCAAGTTTAGGCTGCTTATCCGACTTTGTTGAAGGCTTAGAGTTGGTTACCGCACAAGGAGAACGCTTAGCCTGCAATAGACATACAAATGCAGATGTCTTTGAAGCTGCACGGGTTAATCTGGGCGCACTGGGTATAGTCACTCAAATTCAGTTGCAAAATATGCCTAAATATCGCCTAAAACGTGAAACGACATGTTTGCCTATTGATGAAATTTTAGAGAATGCAGATCAGATAGCGAGCGCTAACCGTAACTTTGAATTTTACTATATTCCTTTCTCGGGTTATGGACTTATGGATGTCCACAATATTACAGAAGACGCACCTTCTGTAAGTGATAAAATTGATCAAAATGATGGCACCCAAACTCTCAAGCAATTGAGAGACTGGCTGTCTTGGTCACCCAGAATGAGGGAATATATTTTAAGTAATGAAATGCAAAAAATCGAAAAAGAAACAACAATTGCGAACTCTTGGCAGAACTATGCTCAAGAGCGTAACGTTAGATTCAATGAGATGGAATATCATCTGCCAAGGGAGTTCGCGGTTCAAGCCTTTAGAGAAATAAGAGACCTAGTTGAAAAGAATTTCAATCAAGTCTTTTTTCCATTCGAGTTCCGTTTTGTTAAAAGTGACGACATTTGGCTCAGCCCCTTTAGTGGTCGAGAAACTTGCTCCATTGCTGTTCACCGGTTTTACAACGAGGACTATCAAGCCATGTTTAATGCTGTTGAACCCATTTTCAAGAAATATCATGGCCGCCCACATTGGGGCAAACTCAATAGTATGAAGGCCCATGAGTTTGCCGCCCATTACCCAAACTGGCAGAACTTTAAAGATGTCAGACAGACCTTGGATCCGGATGGTAAATTTTTAAACCCCTACCTTAAAAACCTGTTTGATATTGCATAAGGAGATCAAGATGTCTGACACCTTCACCCCCTCTCGTCGCCATTTTATTGTGGGCGGCTTAGGCCTTGCGACTTGTGCAGGGTTGGCCATTGCCAAGCCAAGTGATATAGGGCAAAACCATAATGCTTATTTTAATGAAATTAGCCAAGCGTTGGATATTGATAAGCTATCTAAGCCGAGTTTAGTGATTGATAAACATCTACTTATTGAGAATATCCAGACCCTTAAAAAACATATTTCAGAACGCTTTGATTATCGAATTGTTGCAAAGTCACTGCCTTCAATCCCACTTTTAAAACTCGTAATGAAAGAGGCTGATACAGACAAACTGATGATTTTTCATCAGCCCTTTTTAAATCAAGTTGCATTAGCGCTACCTGAGTCTGATATTCTCATGGGGAAGCCCATGCCCGTTAATGCTGCAGCCAACTTCTATCGCTTGTTTTACAAGCAGACCAGTAAGAAACAGGAGCATCTAGAGCAAAATTTAGCTTTAACATTTAACCCTGAAACCCAGTTGCAGTGGCTCATTGACTCCCCTGAACGGCTCAATCAATATCAATTTTTAGCCAATGAACTCAACATAAAATTGCAACTCAATATTGAATTAGATGTGGGCTTTCACCGTGGAGGGGTTGAAGATGATCAGGTTTTTGTGCAAATGCTCCATCAAATAAATACAGATGAAAATTTAAGTTTTTCAGGTTTAATGGGCTACGAGCCTCATGTTGCTAAGGTACCGGGGCGTAAGCTTGCTTTGAGGGACCAAGCTATGGCTCGCTATCAAGCTAAATTAGACTTAGCACTTGAAATAACCGGCAAGAAAGCAAATGAGCTAACGCTCAACTCAGCAGGTAGTCCTACGTATCAATATTATGATGAGGGAAACTACCCCCACAATGAGATAGCTGCAGGCTCCTGTTTAGTTAAACCCAGTGATTTTGATCTTGATACTTTAGCCGATCACAAGGCCGCTGCTTTTGTAGCAACCCCTGTTCTTAAAGTCATGCAGGAAACTCAAATCCCAGGGGTTGAGGGGCTCGCTAAATTAATGGCTTTATGGAATCCAAACCGTCAAAAAACCTTTTATACCTATGGGGGGAACTGGAAAGCACAACCCGTGTCCCCCATAGGATTAAGCATCAACCCCGTTTGGGGGCATTCTACCAATCAAGAAATGTTAAATGGATCGGATAGCATTCAATTAAAAGCGGATGATTGGATTTTTCTAAGACCGACTCAAAGTGAATTTGTATTTCTGCAATTCGGAGATATTGCTCTTTACGACAAGGGTAAAATTAGCGAATATTGGCCGGTATTTAATGAGCAAGTCGTTTAACGCATTCATCCCCAAGATGAATTAAAAGCACAGTAAAGAAGCCCCCTATAAAATAGATTTTTTTACTCTGCTTAGTCACCATTATTCGTTTTCTTGACTAGAATTAAAATCACTAATTAAGTCATGACCTTAGATATAGTTCTAACAAAAAAACTAAAATTATATCTATGGCTTTGACAAGCCGTGTACTGAGTTGTAGCTTAATATCTTGTGCAGACAAAACCCGTTAATCTATTAATAATTAACCCTAAGTCACCTCACATACGTTAAATCACACCTAACGACCTACTGGGTCATAAAAACAAATCAAATTACCAGCTAAAGTAGTGCAATTGCAGGGACAGTCTTCAATGTTAAGCCAAGAAGCCACTCCCATCTAAAAGTGTTAATCATCACCAAGGAGCCAATCATGTCAACAGACGTTGAAATCGCACAGCTGTTTACCCCTAGACCGATTACCGAAATTAGCGACAAGCTAGGTATTGATCAAGCACACCTGTTACCTTATGGCCGAGATATTGCCAAGGTAGACCTAGCAGCGCTTCGAACACCAAGCACCAAAAAAGGTCGACTCATTCTCGTTTCAGCCACAACGCCCACCCCTTCAGGTGAAGGTAAGACCACCACGACGATTGGGCTAGGACAGGCTTTTACGCAACTCGGTGAATCGGTTTGTTTGGCCCTAAGGGAACCCTCTTTGGGCCCTTGTTTAGGAATGAAAGGCGGCGCTACTGGCGGTGGATATAGTCAGATTATGCCAGGAGACCGTATTAATTTGCATTTCACCGGTGATTTTCATGCTATCACCAGTGCTAATAACCTATTATCTGCGGCTATCGACAACCATATTTATCAAGGTAATCAATTAAACATAGACCCAAGACAGATCATTTGGCGACGGGTGATGGATATGAATGATCGAAGCCTGAGAAACATTGTGCTTGGATTAGGAGGCAAGATGCAGGGTATTCCTCGGGAAGGGGGCTTTGATATTACCGCCGCCTCTGAAGTCATGGCCATGCTTTGTCTCGCGATCGATGCGAAAGACCTTAAGCAGCGACTTGATCGCACGCTAATTGGCTACTCCTTTGATGGAAGACCCATTTATGCAAAAGAGCTTGAGATAACAGGGGCTATGATGGCTCTTTTAAGGGACGCCCTTCAGCCAAATTTAGTTCAAAGTTTTGATGGCACCCCCGCTTTTGTTCATGGCGGGCCCTTCGCTAATATCGCCCATGGTTGTAATAGT
>Ga0209396_1006798_pt1 | contig 10387 bp, 8 predicted proteins | sample GOMGulsemesocosm_6_FD_184638 | JGI IMG/M metagenome (GOLD analysis project Ga0209396, IMG submission 184638) | Methane-oxidizing microbial communities from mesocosms in the Gulf of Mexico - GOM8C Gulf of Mexico (SPAdes) (version 2) | ecosystem: Environmental > Aquatic > Marine > Cold seeps... | reverse complement strand
TGGTACTTTACTTGCGGGTAGTTTAAAACTAGGGGCTAACTGTCTGATTGGTGGCGGGAGTGTTATCAATGGTCATATGGAAATTACAGATAATGTTGCCATTACGGGCATGTCTATGGTTATGCGTCCGATTGAAAAAGCTGGCGTATATTCATCTGGTATCCCAGCGCAAGGAAATCGAGATTGGCGCAAACAAACTGCGCGAATCATGAAGATTGACGAAATGCATAAACGCTTAACTAAATTAGAAAAAGCGCAGTAATATTATTGCTATTAATTAGACAGGAATTAAATTTTGAGTAAATTGAACACAATTGAAATCCAAGAAATCATGGCATTATTGCCGCACAGGTACCCGTTTTTATTAGTTGATCGCGTATTAGATTTTATACCGAATCAATCGCTGCACGCGGTTAAAAATGTATCTGTAAATGAACCTCAATTTACTGGTCATTTTCCAAAACAACCGATATTTCCTGGTGTAATGATCCTTGAAGCATTAGCGCAAGCTTCTGGTATCCTAGGTTATAAATCGGCAGGTGGCCCAAGCGAAAATGAATTATACTATTTTGCAGGCATCGATAAAGCCCGTTTTCGTAAGCCAGTAGTACCAGGTGACGTACTGCATTTGCATGTTGATTTAATTAAAGAACGCCGTGGTATTGGTCGCTTTAAGGCTATCGCTAAAGTTGATGGCGAAGTTGTATGTGAAGCGGAGATCATGTGCGCAAGAAGAGAGGCAAGCTAGTGATACATGAAACAGCTATAGTGCATGAAAGTGCAATAATTGGTAATAACGTTGAGATTGGTCCTTGGTCAATTATAGGTGAAAACGTTGAGATCGGTGATGATTGCGTTATCGCTTCTCATGTTGTCGTTAAAGGTCCTTGTAAGATAGGTAAAGGCAATCGCTTTTTCCAATACGGCTCTATTGGCGAAGAATGCCAAGATCTTAAATATGCGGGTGAAAATACCCGTTTAGAAATTGGTGATAATAATGTCTTTCGTGAAGGTGTAACGATTCACCGTGGTACGGTGCAAGATCAAGGCTTGACTAAAATTGGCAGTAATTGTCTATTCATGGTTAACGCCCACGTAGCACATGATGTCGTGATTGGTGATAACTGTATCTTTGCTAATAACGCAACGCTAGCTGGTCACGTGCATGTAGGTGATTACGTCATCTTCGGTGGGCACGCTGCAATGCACCAATTCGGCAAAGTGGGATCACATGCCTTTATTGCTGGTGGCTCGGTTATCATTAAAGATATCCCACCGTATGTAATGGCTTCAGGTCACCATGCAAAACCGTTCGGTATTAACTCGGAAGGCTTGAAGCGTCGTGGTTTTGATGCTGAAGCGATTAAAGCAGTTAAGCGTGCGTATCGCGTTATTTTCCGTAGTGGTAAAACCGTACCTGAAGCATTAGCTGAGCTGGAAGAAAGTGCTAAAGCACAGCCGAGCGTAGCTTTATTAACCGAATTTTTAAAAATCAATGAACGTGGTATCATTCGTTAATCGCCCTCTTTTATAGATAGCAAATAATGAACTCTAAACCATTACGCATTGGTATCATCGCCGGGGAAGTCTCCGGCGATATTTTAGCTGCCGCTTTAATCAAAGAAATTCAAACACGTTATCCTGATGCCATTTTTGAAGGTATTGCGGGCCCGCGTATGAAAGCGCTAGGCACCAAAGCATTATTCGAAATGGAAGAGCTTTCAGTATTTGGCTTAGTGGAAGTATTGGGACGGCTACCGCGATTATTTAAAGTTAAGCGCGAAATTGTAAACCACTTCAAACAAGATCCACCCGATGTTTTTATCGGTGTTGATGCTCCAGATTTTAATATTCCCGTAGAATTAAGCCTGAAAAAACTCGGCATTAAAACCGTGCATTACGTTAGTCCTTCCGTATGGGCTTGGCGTCAAAAACGTGTATTTAAAATAAAGAAAGCCGTAAACATGGTGTTAGCTTTTTTACCGTTTGAAAAAGCATTTTATGATGAATATGATGTACCGTGCAGGTTCATTGGTCATACTATGGCTGATGCGATCCCATTAGTTGGTGCAGATAGAAACGACAGTATTACTGAATTAGGTTTAGATCCTGCAGGACGATATGTAGCTATTTTACCCGGTAGTCGCAGCAGTGAAGTTAATTTACTGTCGGGTAGTTTTTTAGCAACAGCTCAGATTTTAAAAAGCCAATATCCTGAAATTCAATTTCTCGTGCCTATGGTTGATGATGTGCGCACAGCGCAATTCCTTGACATTAAGGAAGAGGTTGCCCCTGAGTTAGACGTTATTATCATCGATGGTAAACCTCGTGAAACCATGGCAGCTGCAGAAGCTGTACTATTGGCTTCAGGCACTGCAGCACTTGAAACCATGTTGATGAAACGTCCTATGGTTGTGGGTTATCGCGTTAAACCGATGACTTATAAGATCATGCTGCGCTTGATGAAAGCACCATTTGTATCACTGCCGAATTTATTAGCTAAAAAAGAAATTGTTGCTGAGTTATTACAAGATGAATGTCAGCCAGACATTTTAGCTAAAGCTATGGGTAAATTACTCGATTCAGATAATAAAGCACTCATCGAACACTTTACTGAATTACATCAGCAAATCCGCTGTGGTGCGGATGTGCAAGCTGCCGATGCTGTGCTTGAATTAATTGTTGAAAGTCGTGCTGAGAACGCGAAAATAATTGAAGATACGAGTACCCAAAATAATAACGCTAAAGATAACGCGGAGTAACTAAAAATGTACGATGATATTATTTATCCGGTTGGTTTACTTGTCGCTGGTGTTGATGAAGTAGGGCGCGGCCCGCTAGTTGGCGATGTCGTTACCGCCGCTGTTATTTTAGACCCAAACAATCCAATTGTTGGTTTAACCGATTCGAAAAAATTAAGTGAAAAAAAGCGCCTAGCGTTATTTCCTGAGATTAAAGAGAAAGCACTCGCTTGGAGCATCGGCCGCTGTAGCCCAACAGAAATTGATGAACTCAATATCTTGCAAGCCACTATGGTCGCCATGCAGCGTGCCGTTGCGGGTTTAAAGGTACAGCCGCAACATGTGTTTATTGATGGTAACCGTTGCCCTAATTTACCGATGCAGTCAGAAGCGATTGTAAAAGGTGATTTACGGGTTGCGGAAATCAGTGCCGCGTCGATCATTGCTAAAGTGGTGCGTGATGCCGAAATGGATGAACTAGATAAACTTTATCCGGCCTATGGTTTTGCTCAACATAAAGGTTATCCAACCAAAGCGCACATGAAAAAATTAGCCGAGTTAGGCCCAACACCTGAATACCGAAAAAGTTTTAAACCCGTGCAAAGAGCGCTGGGTTTATTATAGTGAGAATCTAGGAAGAGCATCATTTTTCTGCACAGTTAATTATAGAAATTGGTATTAAAATTTAACGTATTAAAAATGATTGCAGTGGCAGTCATTTTGTCTTTTATTAAAAGTGAATGGTTTTCTTATGGCTGACCCGCGTTTTATTCACCTACACATGCACACCGAGTTTTCGATGGTGGACAGCATAGTCAGGATCAAAAAATTAGTGCCCCGCATGCAAGAGCTGAATATGCCTGCTATTGCACTGACCGATCAAACCAATATGTGCGCACTGGTTAAGTTTTATGGCGCGACCCAAGGCTCAGGGATTAAACCTATCATTGGTGCCGACTTTTGGGTGCAAAGTGATGGTTTTCCATTTGAGCAATTCAAAGTTACTGCGTTAGCAAAAGATAATAAAGGCTATAACAACATCACCATATTGATCTCGAAAGCTTACGATCGTGGTCATGTCGCTGGTCGCGCTATTCTCGATAAAGCTTGGTTAGCAGAGCATGCTGAAGGTGTTATTTTATTATCAGGTGCTCGCAGTGGTGATGTGGGTAAAGCACTGCTTAAAGGTAATAACGAAGCCGCATTAGACTGCCTAGGTTTTTACCAAACGCATTTCCCTGATAGCTATTATTTAGAGCTGATCCGTACAGGTCGCCCAGATGAAGAAAGCTATTTGCATATGGCGGTTGCCTTTGCTGCTGAGCATGATGTGCCTGTTGTTGCGACCAATGATGTGGTGTTCCTCGATGAAAGTGAGTTTGACGCCCACGAAATTCGCGTATCGATTCATGATGGTTATACGTTAGAAGATAAACGTCGCCCAAGGCTTTACAGTAAAGAACAATACTTGCGCTCTGAAGATGAAATGTGCGAGTTGTTTGCTGATATTCCTGAGGCGTTAGCCAACTCGGTTGAAATTGCTAAACGTTGTAATGCAACAGTACGCTTAGGCGAGTATTTCCTACCTAATTTTCCGACAGGCGATTTAAGCACTGAAGATTTCTTAGTAAAGGTCTCTCAAGATGGTTTGGAAGAACGTTTAGATTTTCTCTTTCCAGATCCAGAAGAGCGAGCGCGTCAGCGTCCTGCCTATCAAGACCGTTTAGACATCGAACTGAAAGTAATTAATGACATGGGTTTTCCCGGTTACTTTCTGATCGTAATGGAGTTCATTCAGTGGAGTAAGGATAATAATATTCCGGTAGGTCCAGGCCGTGGCTCCGGTGCCGGTTCATTAGTAGCTTACGCCCTGAAAATTACCGATCTTGATCCGCTGGAATATGAACTGCTATTCGAGCGATTCTTGAATCCAGAGCGTGTATCTATGCCCGATTTTGATGTCGATTTCTGTATGGATCGCCGTGATGAGGTAATCGATCACGTTGCGGAAATGTATGGGCGTGATGCGGTCAGTCAGATCATTACTTTCGGTACGATGGCGGCAAAAGCGGTAATTCGTGATGTGGGTCGCGTGCTTGGTCATCCGTTTGGTTTTGTTGATCGTATCTCGAAGTTAATTCCGGGTGATCCTGGCATGACACTTACCAAAGCATGGGAAGTGGAACCACGCTTGGATGAGTTATATCAAGGTGATGAAGAAGTTCGCTCACTGGTTGATATGGCGCGTAAGCTAGAAGGTGTGACTCGTAATGCCGGTAAACATGCTGGTGGTGTGGTTATATCACCAACGCTTATTACTGACTTCTCGCCTTTATATTGTGATGACGCTGGTAATAATCCGGTTACTCAATTTGATAAGAATGACGTAGAGTACGCCGGTCTCGTTAAATTCGATTTCTTGGGGTTACGTACTTTAACCATTATCCAATGGGCATTGGATATGGCGAATCCACACCTTGAAAAACAAGGTAAAGAAGCGATTCGTATTGAGTCTATCGATATCACCGATCAGAAGTGTTTTGATTTATTGCAACGCTCAGAAACAACCGCAGTATTCCAGTTAGAATCTCGCGGTATGAAGGATTTGATCCGCCGTTTAAAACCAGATTCCTTTGAAGATATGATCGCACTGGTAGCATTGTTCCGTCCAGGTCCGTTGCAATCTGGCATGGTTGATAACTTCATTGATCGTAAACGTGGTCGTGAGGATATATCTTACCCTGATGCTCAATACCAACATGAATCGTTAAAAGAAATTCTTGAGCCAACATACGGCATTATCTTGTATCAAGAACAAGTAATGCAGATTGCGCAGGTACTTTCGGGTTATTCCTTGGGTGGTGCCGATATGTTGCGTCGCGCTATGGGTAAGAAAAAGCCCGAAGAGATGGAGAAACAGCGCGGTACTTTTAAACAAGGTGCGATAGATAACGGCGTCGACGGTGATTTGTCGATGAAGATCTTCGATCTGGTAGAAAAATTTGCTGGTTATGGTTTTAATAAATCGCACTCGGCAGCCTACGCATTAGTTTCTTACCAAACCTTATGGATGAAAACTCATTATCCTTCATATTTCATCGCTGCTGTAATGTCGGCGGATATGGATAATACTGAAAAGATTGTTACCTTGGTGGATGAAGTCGAGCGTATGGGCTTGAAAATTCTGCCGCCGGATGTAAATAAAGGTCTGTTTAAGTTTAATGTTGATGAAGACCAGACTATTATTTACGGTATTGGCGCGATAAAAGGGGTTGGTGAAGGTCCAATTGACGCCATCATTGCAGCGCGCGAAGCGGGTGGTGATTTTAAGGATTTATTCGATTTTTGTAATCGTGTCGATCTGAAAAAAATTAATAAACGTGTAATGGAGAAACTTATTTATGCGGGTGCATTAGATAAGTTAGGTCCACATCGAGCAGCGTTACATGCCACTTTACCAGAAGCGATGAAAGCGGCTTCCCAGCATGCGCTCGCAGAGGCTCAAGGGCAAAGTGACTTATTTGGTATCTTAACCACAGAGCCTGATGAAGTTGAAAGCAAGTTTGCAGATGTAGCAAAATGGCCAGACAAAGTTTGGTTGGAAGGTGAAAAAGAAACCCTCGGTTTATACCTAACGGGTCATCCGATTAACCAATATATCAAAGAAGTGAAGCGTTATTCCAGTAACCGCTTAAAAGATGTTAAACCCACAGATCGTGGTAAAGTGACATCTGTGGTGGGCTTAGTCATAAGCGCGCAAGTAAAAGTGACTAAAAAAGGTACTCGTATGGGTATCTTAGAAATTGATGATAAGAGTGGCCGACTCAGCGTGATGTTTTTTTCTGAAGCCTTTGAACGCTTTGAGAATTATATTGAGAAAGATCGTATTTTAGTGATCAGCGGAGAGGTCAGCTTTGACGATTTCAATGGCGGGTATAAAATGACCGCCAGAGATGTTATGGATATCGAAGCTGCGCGTGAACGTTATGCGCGAGGCCTAACTTTACAACTGAATGCAGAGCAAATTGATGATGCCTTTATGGGGAAATTCATCGATATATTGGAACCATACCGAGCAGGTACTTGTCCGATAAATGTTCACTATCAACGCCTTGATGCTAAGGCTAAATTGACTTTGGGTGTTGAATGGCGAATTTCTCCTAGCGATGAACTGCTGTATTCACTAGAACAATTACTGGGCTCGGGTAATGTCGAACTCACATTTGACTAGTATTACGCCTCGCATTCGATACAAGCGATTATATTAAATAAAGGAAGCAGAGCCTCATGGCCGTAAATTTTTTAGATTTTGAGCAACCAATTGCTGAATTACAAGCTCAAATAGATGAACTTCAACTGGTAGCAAACAATTCTGAAGATGTTGATCTGCAAGATGAAATATCTCGTTTAGAAAAGAAAAATGAAGAATTAACTAAGAAAGTATTTAGTGATTTGAAACCTTGGGATGTTGCAAAAATGGCACGTCATCCTCAGCGTCCTTATACACTAGATTATATCGAACATATCTTTACAGATTTTGATGAGTTAGCGGGTGACCGTGCTTATGCTGATGATAAAGCTATCGTTGGTGGCACCGCTCGTTTAGATGGCATGCCAGTAATGATCATTGGTCAGCAAAAAGGCCGAGATACAAAAGAAAAAGTGCGTCGTAACTTTGGTATGCCGCGTCCAGAAGGCTACCGTAAAGCTTTACGTTTAATGAAAATGGCTGAAAAATTCAATATGCCAATTATTACCTTTATTGATACTCCGGGTGCATACCCAGGTGTGGGCGCAGAAGAACGTGGTCAAAGTGAGGCCATTGCGCGTAACCTAAAAGAAATGGCAGAATTAACTGTGCCAGTAGTTTGTACTGTTATTGGTGAAGGCGGTTCTGGTGGTGCTTTAGCTATTGGTGTCGGCGATCGCGTTAACATGCTGCAATACAGCACTTACTCGGTAATTTCACCAGAGGGTTGTGCATCAATCTTGTGGAAATCAGCAGAAAAGGCTCCACTAGCTGCTGAAGCTATGGGTATAACGGCTCAACGTTTGGAAGAATTAGAGTTAATTAATACTGTGATTGAAGAGCCTTTAGGCGGCGCTCACCGTAATGTGCCTGAAATGGCTAATAATCTAAAACTTCGTATCCAGTCAGATCTTGCTGAACTGCAAGTATTATCGAGTGATGTGTTATTAGAACGTCGTTACGATCGCCTAATGTCTTTCGGTGCTTAGGTTTTATTGCATAAGCCATTTAAAACGTAGTTGTTGAAAACATAACGAGTTCGAACGATAAGTTCTTCTTTATTAGCCAGTTACTTAGTAACTGGCTTTTTTGTATGCGCAGTTTATGTTGTTTGCCTATATACTAGCAGTCTGTTTTTTTTGGACATGACTTTGTGACGCTCAGTTCTCATTTTTCTACAGCTTTAGAATCACTCACACTGGATAAAAAGCAGTTGGTACTTGCTTACAGTGGTGGCCTTGATTCGCATGTATTACTACATTTACTTGCTCAATATAAGCATGCTTACCCTCAGCATGAATATTTAGCGGTACATGTTCATCATGGCTTAAGTGATAACGCTGATACCTGGTTAGTGCACTGTCGGAATACGGCTGAACTGTTGGATGTTGCTTTTGTGGCTGAAAAAGTACAGTTGAATATTGGCAATCGAGAAAGTTTAGAAGCCACCGCGAGAGCGGCACGTTATCAAGCTATTGCGAAGCACTTATCTGCAGATTCAGTGTTGTTGCTTGGTCAGCATGTTGATGATCAATTAGAAACTTTTTTATTACAGCTTAAGCGTGGCGCAGGCGTGAAAGGCTTATCGGCGATGGCTGCCAATATGCCTTTTATTGAAGTGAGTGGCGCGCAGATCTGCCGACCGTTACTAACGGCGACACAAACGCAATTACAAGAATATGCTCAGGCACAGCAGTTAATCTGGGTTGAAGATGAAAGCAATCAAGACCAAAGTTACGATCGTAATTTTCTGCGTCAGCACATTATTCCCGAGTTAAAACAGCGCTGGCCAAATATAGCAAAAACGGTACATCGAACGGCTGAACTTTGCGCTGAACAGCAAAGCCTTGCTGATGAAATTGCAGGCGAAGATTTTATTAAAGTTGTCTCGTTGAATGAGAGTTTAATGATCTCAGAATTAGCGCAATTATCATTAGCACGACGTAATAATTTAATTCGTTATTGGTTAGCGCAGCAAGGCGAAATAATGCCGAGTCGTTTGCACTTACAAAAACTGTGGGCTGAGGTGGTCAATGCCAGTGATGATGCTAATCCGCAATTAAGCTGGCAAGGTGGGCAATTTCGTCGTTATCAAGGTCGGCTTTATAATGTGAAAAAATTTGTGGAACTGTATGAGGTTAAATTAGAGGTTAGCAACTTAAATCAGCGCAATTTTTCTACGAGTGTTCAAGTTGAGCTACCAGATAATTTAGGAAAATTAATTTTCTCTGCCGATCAAGTCGTGGAACCTATTACCAATACTCCGACTCAGGAAGCATTAATTACAGTACTGAAACCCGCAGCAGTCGGGAAAATAGTGTCAGTTGGTTTTCGCGGTAAAGGTAAGTGCAAGCCAGCTGGGCGCAATGGTTCTCGCAGTATTAAGAAGTTATATCAAGAATATCAGGTTGCGCCTTGGTTACGAGATAGAGTGCCGCTGATTTATTATGATGATAAATTGGTCTGTGCGTTAGGCCTGTGGATCTGTGAGGGCTATGAAGATGGTAACGGCTGGAATGTGATTTGGAGAAAATAGCGACTCGGTGGAGATTGACCTCGCCGCTATGACATTATTCACTTTTACTTATTTCTCTGTCGCTCGTTTCTCGGAGACTGATTCCGCGGTAAGAGGTTAAGCTTCGCTTTCTTCAGCTATTTTCTGGTGACCTTGTTCTAGATGTACGAAGTCTATGTCATCATTACCTTGCACTGTGTAAGCCTGGCCAAAACCTTTCACAAAGCGGCCTGTATCTGGTGTGAGTTTAAATAGTTTAAAGTCACTTAATTTACTCAAGCTATCAATTATTTCACCGAAACGCGTCTGTAGTTGTTCTACTGCTTGCTGCCATTCTTTGGTCTCACGTGCGATAACAGCTGAATCAGCTTTATAACTTAAGCGTTTACGCGCGTATATTTGTTTGGTGTTTTGCTCATCTTCAAGCAGCATGAATGACAGTTTCGATTGTGCTTGCAGATTACGAGTATGTTCGGCAATTTCACTGATCAAGATGTAATAATGCTGGTCGATTCGAGTAAATGGCGAATAACTCACATGGGGAAAACCATCTGTACTAATGGTGGATAAAATTAACGTTTGACGCTCTTCACGAAACTCTTTGATTTGTGGTTGTAAGCGGTTTTCTAAGCGTTCTTGTTTACTTACATCTGTCATGGGTATTTTCCACTCTGGTTTATTCAGCTGAGTTATGTAGCTTAAATTGATTCGATAGCGTTAAATTGGCTAATTTGTTCGGCGATAACATTACCGTCTTGATCGCGGCCAAGGTAGATCTTGAAGATGCTATCGCCTTGCTTATCAAAGAACTGGAAATAATAGCTGTTCTTTCCTCTGACCTTGCGGATCAATTGCACGACAGTGCCGACGTTATCTAATTTT
>Ga0209396_1006795_pt1 | contig 10389 bp, 11 predicted proteins | sample GOMGulsemesocosm_6_FD_184638 | JGI IMG/M metagenome (GOLD analysis project Ga0209396, IMG submission 184638) | Methane-oxidizing microbial communities from mesocosms in the Gulf of Mexico - GOM8C Gulf of Mexico (SPAdes) (version 2) | ecosystem: Environmental > Aquatic > Marine > Cold seeps... | reverse complement strand
CAAATGTTTCTTGGTCAGACTCTTCTACTGCGAGTTCAACCAAATCTTCAATGTCGGTACAACCCGTTTCGAGTTCAACAATGGTATTAACAACTTCTTCTAAAGCACTTCGTTCTTTACCTAGGGCTTGAGCACGTTCAGGCTCATTCCAAATTTCAGGGAGTTCGAGCTCGCGAGAGACTTCAACTAAACGTTCAGCTTTAACATCGTAGTCAAAGGTACCCCCGAAGCATATTAGCGCGCTCACGGATTTCTTTTAATTTACTTAATATTGGGTTTGTTTCGAACATAAATCTTCAAAAATAAATTTAATTAGTAGCCTTTGTTAACAATGAACGACAAAGACAAATAGTCGCGCATTGTAACTCAATTTAAGGGGTAAATAAATGACTATAAATCGTAGATATTCCTTAAATTTATTATTCAATTTAGAGGCTATTTTTTGATGCGGGTATATCCACTTAAATTGACACTAATTTAAGTGGATATTTACTTACAGAACACTAGAAATATTGAAATAGTAATTTAGGGTCTGTTGACCTTTCGCGGTTAAATTTTGTTCGAGATAAAAGCATTTTAATCGCGGCGAGTAGTATGTAGCCTAGTCACTCTAAGCAAGTACTACTCAACAAAGAGTAAAACGCTTTTAGCCGAATCCTTAGGACAGCGCTTGTGGGACATTTTTACGGCGTTATCGCCTTTTTATGTGGAATAACCACATGACAAAGGCTCTGCCTTGTATAAATCCCCAACAAACAGCTGCAAAAACAATCTCGAAAGTTCAACAGACCCTCGATATAATTAAAACTCATAAGCCGCTTTAAACTGCCAACCATAATCTTGCTCTGTATCTGCATTGTAAGCCAAATAAGCTACACCGAGTTCGATGTCACTCTCTGTTTCAAAGATCACTCCTGCACTGAAAGTATTCACATAATCTGACGAGTCATCTGCACTTGTTTCTTTGTTACGCTCAACCTCTGCTAAAAACGTCCAAGATTCATCAAGTTTAAAGGCATAGGCTAAGTTCACAGCCACTTCGTTTTCACTATCAATCTCTTCATAAATAAAATTACCATGAATATAATGCTGCTCATTAATTTGATAACTATAAAGTAAAGCAGTTTCATAACCGACTTCACTTTCTTCAACAATAACACCTGCGGCAATAGTAAATTGAGGCATAAAACCTTTCTGCTTTACCAGCATATAAGAAAGGCCTAACTCATACTCTACAGATATTTCGGTTTCCAAACCGTCTTCAAGTTCATTAGCTCTATTGGCAGAAAATTCACCTTGCAGTACATCACTAAAACCATATTCAAGTGAGAGTCCGGCTTCAATATTAGTCGATATATCATGTTGATAGCTTGGATTATTCAGAACTAAGTTCAACTGCCACTCCCCATCCTCTTGGGTATAAGCGGGCTCCACCACAAAAGTGAATTCTTGTGTTTCATCAGCTAAAACATAAGAGCTTAGTACCATGGATAAAATCAAGATTAACTTGGTAAAGTTGTTTCGTTTCATAATCCCTATAACCTTATGATAAGTTGCACTGAGGTTAGTGATTCTATATGCAAAGCCTAGCACAGACTTTAATTACTTCTTACTCGGGAATACAGATATAGCACGTCAAAGGTGTGCTATACCGGTCTTTCAACATGCTGCACAATTTAGTTGCTGACCGCTTGAGAGGGAGATTACTAAAAGTATTTATACCCACTGACTCAGCAGCCAATGGGAACAAGGTAGTTTATATAGAGTGTTAGTTAATTAAGCCTTTTATAGTTTTTAATAGATTAAATAAATTACTCTTTAAAAGTATGACTGACATTTTTAATATAATTAATCGCTTTGCCTATTTCATTAGCATTGTCTTTAACAATATGTACATTTTCAACATTTAGAATTCCTAAATCATTTACTGATTGAATATTACGGTTAATTTCTTCCGCAACAAGACCTTGCTCTTCTGCAGCAGTAGCAATTAAAGTAGAAAAATCAGTTAACTCCAACATCATTTCATTAACATTTTCGACCAAGTCACTAGTAGATGATGCCGTATCTTGGCAATGTTCAGTATTTTGGGTGTTTCTTTCCATGATAGTAGCCCAACTTTCGATGGTTTTAACCATGATACTCATAGATGACTGGATTTCCTCGCTTGAGCTTTGTGTTCGAGTTGATAGTGACCTTACTTCATCAGCCACAACGGCAAAACCTCTACCCTGCTCACCAGCCCTTGCGGCTTCAATTGCAGCATTTAAGGCAAGCAAATTTGTTTGCTCTGCAATACCATTAATTTCATTCATCATGTCATTAACTTTAACTATCTCATGCCTTAACTCATTGGCAGATTCAGCAGCAATTGAAACATCTTTAGATAATTCACCAATACGATTTGAGTTGGTTGCCATTAATTGCTGTGCTTCCCTACATTTTTCTGTCGTTTGCTCAACTTTAGCTAATGTTTCTGAAGAATGTTTGGCAATTTCATGAGAAGTAACTGTCATTTCATTCATAGCGGTAGCGACTTGTTCTAGCTCAAGCTTTTGTTGCTCAACACTTTTCAGAGCTTGATCAGATGTTACAGTTAATGTTTGTCCAACGTTGGAAAGGTTTTGACTTAAATCAACAAAGCGCCCCAAAATAGCTCTGCTTCTTGCTTTAATTAGGCCAATATGAAAGTTAATTACTGAGGTAGCGCCTTTACCTGAATAGACAAAACGACTAACACTATCAAATTTTTGCTGTAAGTCAGATGTTAACTGCGGGGTTTGAAATAACTCAACTCGATAGACAATACACAATAGGATAAGTGCCAGTATAAATAAGCCAGCGGGAAGAAGACCTGAATAAAAGCCAAGCAGTCCAGAAAATAAAACAACAATAATTCCAGAAAATAGTTGCTTTTTAGTTGATGATATTTCGGTGACATCACTAGCATTGCCACTATTTATAGCATCATAAATTCGTTGCGCTCTTTCTTTTAATTCATTACTCGGTTTTACTCTAACTGATTGGTAACCAACTGTCTTTCCACCTTCCTTTATTGGAGTAACATAGGCGTCAACCCAATAATAACGTCCATCTTTACATCTGTTTTTAACAATACCACGCCAAGAGTGACCAAGCTTTAAATGCTCCCACAGATCTTTAAAAGCTGCAGCAGGCATATCAGGATGTCGAACTAAATTATGATTTTTCCCAACAAGTTCATCTTGTTTATAACCAGCAACATTACAAAAAACATCATTTGCATATGTGGTTACACCGCGAAGATCTGTAGTAGAGACAAGTTCTTGCTCTTCATCAAAGAGAACTTCTTCATTTATTATTTGGCTATTTCTTCGGTTTTGCTTCATCAAGTTAAGTTACTATTGAGATATTTTAAGTAGACTTAATTATAATAGATACGACTCACTTATCCATAATTATTTTGTGGGTATTTAATAAGTAACTTCTTACCCACAATTACATACGTACTCCTTTCACATGTACCTACTTAGTTGAGTAGCGCATGAGCTATATATTGATAGAATTGTAAAAGAGCTTTTTATTCATTTTCCTGAGTAAAAGATGATCTCACACATACTCAATTTCTTTGCTTAGTATCATAATTGCTTTTATCATTTGGAAACGAAAAAACTCTCATGGCAAAAGTAGCACTGATCACTGGCGCAAGTTCAGGAATAGGTAGGATAACTGCACTACTGCTGGCTCAGCATGGCTATATTGTTTACGCTGGCACTCGAGAGCCAAAAAAGTTTACCATTAAGCTTGATAACTTACATGTGTTAACACTTGATATCACTGATAGTGAAAGTATCGATCAGGTAGTTAATACCATTAAAGCAGAACAAGGCAAAATTGATGTGCTTATTAATAATGCTGGCTACGCTTTAGTATCCACGGTTGAAGATGCTAGCGAAGAAGAAATGTTTAACCAGTTTAATATCAATGTATTTAGTATTTTCCGTTTATGTAAAGCCGTGACCCCACTAATGAGAGAAAATAATAGTGGGGTTATTATCAATATCAGTTCATTCTTAGGAAAGATAGGCCTACCACTTTTCACCTTTTATAACGCCAGTAAATACGCAGTAGAAGGCATTACCGACTCTCTTAGATATGAGTTAAAGCCTTTTAACATTAGAGTTCACTCCATTATGCCCGGTTTTTTTAATACCAACTTTGCCAAAGGCAACTTAGTGGCTAACGCTGCAACTTTAGATGAAACCAGTCCTTACAACAAACTTGCCAGCACGCTAATACCCAATATTCTGGCGCAGATAAATGACGGTAATGAAGCTAAGGAAGCAGCAGAGCTTGTCGTTAAAATGATTGAAGATGACACATCACCAGCACGAACAACGGTAGGAGATAAAGCGAGTAAATTCATTCCGATGCGTCGTGAACTCTCCGATGAAGATTTTGAACGCCGTGTACGGGAGTACTACAACCTCAATGGATAGCTTTTTTTTTAACATAACTGATAAGTGTTATAAAACCACTGAGATTTTTAAACATCAAGGTCAGCATGCTACGCGTGTTGATATATCCAATGGTCTGGTCTTTTTTGATATTTCACTTAGTCTCAAAGAAGAAAAAATACTCAGACTTAAAAATATAGATCGCATGAACTTTATCGTTTCTGTCGGTCAGGGTGACTGTGTAATAAAAGACAACTTAACGAATAACTGCTTTAAGTTAACACAGCATAATACCTACCTTTTTGGTACGTCTCGACAAGATATGGAAATAACTATAGCACCATCGAAAAAGTCTGAAATATTCATTCTTTTTATTGGTGATTTTTTTATCAAAAGGTATTTAAGTGATAATACAGATGAACCCATCAATTTTTTATATAAAAAATTACAACAAGAAGTCAGTCTTGAGCTGATAAATGAAACAGCCACTGATGCACTAAGCCTCTACCTTATTGATAAAATAGTAAGCGCTAAAGATAGTGAAAAGATGAACAGTATGATCAGTGAACATAGAGCCATTGAATATATGATCCACCGATTTTCAATGCTTGATTTACAGATACCTACTGAGCATAGCACCGAAGAAATAGACATAGCCACCAAAGCAAAAGCAGTCATTTTACAAAACTACAAAACACCTCCGTCCATTAAAGAGCTCGCAAGGCTTTGTGGTACTAATGATTTCAAATTGAAGAAATACTTCAAAAAAGTAAACCTAACAACTATCTACGCATACATTCAAAAGTTGCGCTTAGAAAAAGCAAACTTATTACTTCGTGAGCATTTGTTAAGCGTAGCCGAAATAGCCAATGAGGTGGGCTATAAACACCAAGGGCATTTTAGCGCCATTTTTTTTAAAACTTACGGCGTTTACCCCAAAGATCTAAAGAACTCCCTATAGTGATACATCAAAATCCCGCTAGTGATAAAAGCCTATAATAATTGGCAATCAATCGGCGTATTATTTACTCAATCAGACAAGTAGCTAAGAAATACTTACTTAAATAATCACTTAATAACACACATGCTTAATAAAATAGGCACCGAGGATAATATTATGACTAAAGTTGTTTTAATCACAGGCGCAAGTTCAGGAATGGGTGAGATCACTGCTCGTTTTTTAAATGATAATGGTTATACCGTTTATGCTGGTACAAGAGACAAAAATCTTGCTACACCAGAAATCCCAGGTGTTAACAATATTTATCTTGATGTATGCGATACCAATTCAATGGAAGCGGCTGTTAACACTATTATCGCTAAAGAAAGTAAAATTGATGTCTTAGTGAATAACGCAGGTTTTGGCCTAGTATCAACTGCCGAAGAAGTAACTGACGAAGAAATATTTAAACAGTTCGACGTTAACGTTTTTGGCTTGATGAAAATGACACGTACAGTACTACCTTTCATGCGTGAAGCTAAAGCAGGGGTGATTATCAATATCAGTTCATTCCTTGGAAAAATGGGTTTACCACTACTTTCTCATTACAATGCCAGTAAATATGCCGTTGAAGGTTTTGTTGACTCTATTCGTTTTGAAATGGCGCCGTATAATGTACGTGTTCATGCTATTCAATCGGGCTTATTTGGTACTAATTTTGTTGCCAAAGGCTTAGTAGCCAATGCACAAACAACCAGTGAAAGTTCTCCTTATAAAGAATTAGTTGCTCATTTTGTCCCTATTGTTGCTAAAGCAATCAATGAAGGCCCTAGCCCACAGCCAATTGCTGATGCAGTGAAAGCTATTATCGAAGATGACAATTCACTTATAGCTATCCCTGTTGGCGCTGAGGCAACTTCATTTGTGCCGTTACGAAAAGAATTATCTGATGAAGATTTTGAAGTTAAAGTTAAAGAAACCTTTGGTCTTTAGCTAAGTATTGAATTAGGTCTTGAAATGACGGCCTAATTAAACCTGAGCTAAAACTGGACTAAGCTTTGATTAGACTTGGCTTAAGCTTCAATAACGAAAAAAACTAACCACTTAATCAGAGCTCATTTAGACGCTAAATCATTAAGTGGTTAACTGATAGCTGACTATGCATCAAGAGAAAGAGATAAGATATGATGAAAACGCCTCCTATTAATCCTTCGTTGGGTATTTTCCCCAAATCTTGGAGTGAAGAATACGCAGGAAGAATTCCTGGCAACATTCCAATTTGGGTCGGTATACTGGCTGAGTTGACCGAGTTTGCTCTTTTCTTTGTTGCCTATTTTATTGCGAAATTTTATTATCCCGATATATTTTCCCAAGGTCCACAAAGCTTACATACCTCACTAGGTGTCGCTAATACCATAATATTATTAACCAGTAGTTATTTTATGGCCAAAGCGATGAGCTTTATTCGCATAGATAACATAATAAAATGTGAACGTTATTTGTGGCTTGCTTTTAGCTGTGGCTGTATTTATTTGATCATAAAAACATGGGAGTTCAACTGGAATAGCTTACAAGGGTTTGGCCCAAGCACCAATGAATTCTTTACCGTTTATTATTACATGACTTTCAACCATTTTATTCATGTTGGCTGGGCATCATGCGCCATTTTATGGGTAATCTTTAGGTTAAGAAACAACGCATATTCATCACAAGAATATTCAGGCTTAGAAGCATTAGCCGTGTATTGGCACATGATAGATTTAATGTGGATACTTATTTTCCCGTTAGTTTATGTACTTAGGTAGGAATTATGAAAGCGATACAAATGATGAAAAATTTAGGACAGTTAGAATATTTTTTAGTGGCTTTGATAGCAATAACCCTGCTCAATACCTTTTTAGGTGAAAAGTTTTCTTCAGCAACATTAGTGTGCATTTTAATCGCACTGACAGTAACCTATAAAGGTTTTATCGTTATCGATCACTTTATGGAACTGAAACACGCAAATAGGAACTTACGCTTCTTAATGAAGTGCTATTTTGTAATTTTTCCTTCCTTGATTATTGTTAGTGCTTTTTACTAAAGGTTAATAGGCAATACAGGTAAGTATAAAAATAATAGAGCCAAGAAGAGCCTTTCGAACTAGCAAACCAATAAAAATTACGATTACCTGATCTACATCTAGTCAGCCATTTCTATTGCGTTTACTATTCAGTTTATCTTAATAATTTTATTTATTTGCCACTAAAGGAACACAGATGCATACAGTTAAATCACTCGCTTTAGTATTTATTATCGCTCTAACTTTTTCAGGTTTTATGATTTCACTGCCAACATTGGCAAGTGAGCATAAACATGACAGCCATCACAATGCACAGCAAGAAATGTTGAAACTTAATCAAGGAGTAAAATGGCCTATCGACGCTAGCTTGCATACCGGTATGAGTAAAATTAAAAACGCAGTGGAAACTAACATATCCCCTATACACACCAAGAAATTTACTAGTCCTCAATATCAAGCCTTAGCCAGTGAAATAAAAATACACTTAGTATATTTATTTGAAAACTGTAAGTTACCAACCAAAGCTGATGCACAACTACATATTTTGCTGTTCAAAGTAATGCAAGGTAGCGAACAAATGCATAAGGGAGATGATCAACGTGGAGGTGCAATTAAAATCATTAAAGCCTTGCAACAATATCCTCAATATTTTGATGACAAGAATTGGCAAGTATTAAAACACTAATACCAAGTCCATTAAATTAGTTCTACTCAGAGTTTGTCAGCGGTTTTAGAACAAATAGCATTTTCTTTCATATAGGAATTTTATATGAAAGAAATTCTGTGCGGTTATCGAATTGCTGGAAAGCTTCCCAAGGGCGAGTACCTTATGAAAGGTAAAGGCTTACCTACTGCGTTATTTTTTGGATAAAAGAATAACCATTTTTCTTCTAAAAAAATTAATTCAGCTATACTTTCACGTTAATACATCCCATACACTGTTCCCAGCGTTGATATTGCACCATACCTCTAATAGACATATCCCTAATAAAAGGATTTTATATTATGATATCTGAATTTAACTTAATTGAAGAAGCAGAAGAGCTGTGGAGTTTTCTAGACCAAGCCGCTGTATGTATCCATTTAGTAGGCTCTGATGGCACCATCCATTTCGCTAACCAGAAAGAGCTTGATGCTTTGGGTTACACTGCAGCTGAATATATAGGTCACAATATTACTGAGTTTCATGAAGACCAAGATGTTATTCAAGATATTTTAATCCGCTTAACTAATGGTGAAACCTTACTTAGTTATGTCGCAAGGTTGAAGAAAAAAGATAACTCCATTCTTTATGTCAGTATTAATTCTAATGTTTATAAAAAAGAAAATAATTTTATCCATACCCGCTGTTTTACTTCTGAGATAAATGAAATCGCCTGGGATTGCTTGAAAAACACCCTCGATAATAGTTAAAAACACATGACGCATACACTAAACTTTTTAATCGTAGGCTTAATAGTGACGAGTATCGCTATTGCTTTACTAGCAAGACACCTATATCAAAAGACGCAAGAGAACCAAAAAAAACAACTACAGTTAAATGCTAAAGATCAAGAGATCGTACTCGCTTATGAGTCTTTCGCCTTATCAACAAAAGCGCTAACCTCGGCACGATTAAAAGCTATAGAAGCCGTACACGTTAAAGCAGAGTTTTTAGCCAATATGAGCCATGAAATCCGTACTCCTATGGCCGGAGTTTTAGGCATGGCTGAGCTATTACAAAAAAGTAAACTCGTGCCTCAGCAACAAGAATTAACCAACAATATTATAACATCGGCGACAAACCTGTTAAAAATTCTAAATGAGATTTTAGATCAATCTAAGCTTGATGCTGGCAAACTAGAGCTTGATCACAAGGATTTCCATTTACCGTCGTTCATAACGGATACCGTTGATTTATTCTTACCTCAAGTCAGCTCAAAGTTTTTAGAGCTAAAAGTTGAGTTAGCGCCAAACCTACCTTGTAGTGTAAATGCTGATTCTTTACGCATAAATCAAATTCTCTCTAACTTACTCAGTAATGCGGTTAAGTTTACTAACTCAGGGGCTATCCATGTAACCGTTGAGCATACACCTATGAACAATGGCGATATTTCATTACAGTTTTCAGTAACCGAAGCGGTATCGGCTTGTCAATTGATGAACAGAACAAGCTATTTTCACCCTTTACTCAGGCAGATAGCTCCACTAGCAGACGGTATGGCGGTACAGGTCTAGGACTCTCTATTTCAAAAAAATTAGTTGAGTTAATGGGTGGTGAAATTGGTATTGATAGTACCAAAGGTAAAGGCAGCCTGTTTTGGTTTACTATTTTATGTCAACCTGCCCATAAGAATGTACTTGCTAGAAAAAGTAATAATACTCAAAATGAGTGGATATCAAGTAGAAGTTTAAGATTGCTGCTAGTTGAAGATACTCAGATGTTACAACAACTTATGTTGGCAGTACTGGGAAACCTTACCCATAAAGTTGACATTGCAAACAATGGGGTGGAAGCCTTAAATCAACTTAAATCTGGAGACTTTGATCTGGTCTTAATGGATATTAGGGTGCCAGTTATGGATGGCCTTGAAGCGACTAAAGTCATTAGATCTTGGGGATGTGCTAAGTCCAGCATTCCAATAATTGCCTTAACTGCCGATATTGATAGCCAAAACATTAAGCAGTACTTAGCAAATGGCATTGATGCAGTTTGTGCAAAACCTCTAGACCTCCCAGTACTGCTCACCGAGATTAACAGGCTTCTGGCTGAAGAAGTACACAGCCAAAAATCGCCGCTAACGCAAACAGAACTAATTAATTAGTAGCGACTATAATTATTAAGCCGCTTTAATTTTCCTACTTGAATTAATACTTTATCTTCGCTTTGACTATCAATTTCCAAAAGGTACTTACATATTCCGTAGAGTACTAGGAACTTTCTATTTCGTTGAACTCCACCCAAATTAAAA
>Ga0209396_1006790_pt1 | contig 10393 bp, 13 predicted proteins | sample GOMGulsemesocosm_6_FD_184638 | JGI IMG/M metagenome (GOLD analysis project Ga0209396, IMG submission 184638) | Methane-oxidizing microbial communities from mesocosms in the Gulf of Mexico - GOM8C Gulf of Mexico (SPAdes) (version 2) | ecosystem: Environmental > Aquatic > Marine > Cold seeps... | reverse complement strand
CCCCAACTATTGCGAGTCAGTTCATCCGTTGAGGCTTATTATATAAATACTATAAGCTACATAGCCTATATGAATTCGAGTCTAGTTAGTTTAGTTTAGTTTAGCTTCGCATCGCTTTACGAATGCAGATAGCAGCGCCACCCCAAGTAATACCTAAACCTAGAATCATCATAATAATTGCACCAGTCGTCATACTAAGCTTCCTTACTTGATTTGTTAATGATAATGCCAACAGCCAACATCGCCGCCACTAAACCCCAACCTAATACTAATAAGTCCGATTGAGCATAACCGCCATAACCATCAGTTAAGGTATTAACCACGTTAGTACCCAGAATAACAACCAAGAATGCCGGGCTAATAAAGCGCAGACAAACTTCAAACCATTTACCAATAGTAAAGTCAGAAATCGCATTCACATGTTGACGAATATCAGCCAGTTTAACTAACCAAGCCATGATCAGTAATTCAATGATGCAACTTGTTAATAACGCGATGTTATTAATGAAGTAATCCACTAAATCCAGCAGTAATAGACCGCCATTCGTCGCAAATGCCATCGAGACAACTAAGCCCGTACCACATACCACTGTAGCCGCTTTTTTACGTGACCAATTTAGTTTGTCAATAAACGCCGACGTCACCGCTTCTAGAATTGAGATATGCGAACTTAAACCCGCAACAACCAATGCCAAGAAGAATACTGGACCCAAGATATATGGTGCAGGCAGTAAATTAATAGCCGCAGGAATAGTTACAAATGCTAAACCAACACCCGCGCTAACAACTTCCGTTAACGGTTTGCCCTGCTCTTGCGCCATGTTGCCCAAGATAGAGAAAATCAAAATACCGGCAAGAATAGAGAAACCACAGTTAATCAATACTGTCATGACAGCATTATTATTCACATCAGATTTTTCAGGTAAGTAGCTTGAATAAGCCAGCATAATGGCAAAACCAACACTCAAGGTGAAGAAGATTTGTCCGTATGCTGCTGACCATACTTTCGGGTCAGTGATCTTGCTGAAATCAGGTTGGAATAAATAGTTTAAGCCATCTAATGCGCCCGGTAAGAACACCATGCGAGCAATCAACGCAATCACCATAATGAATAACAGTGGCATCATGATCTTAGTTGCGCGTTCGATACCGCTTTTCACGCCACCAAAAATAGCAGCGAAAGTGACACCCCAAGCAACTAACATAGGAATAGCAATATGCCATTGAATACTGCCCAGTTTACTCGGTGAATTTTCGCCTAGTTGTAAGTATTCTTTAAAGAAATAGGCATTCGTATCTTGTCCCCAAGATTGCGTAAACGACATATTAAAATAAGAAATAGCCCAGCCAATGACAGCCACATAATACACAGCAATAACAGCCGCAATCAGTACCTGAAACCAACCTAACCATTCATACTTTTGATTCAGCTTAGCAAAGGTCTTTGGTGCCGAACCTTTGTATTTATGACCCATACCAAATTCCATGATCATAAACGGAATACCCGCTGTCAGCATGGCAAATAGATAAGGAATAAAGAACGCACCACCGCCGTTTTCATAAGCCATATATGGAAAACGCCAGATATTACCTAGCCCAATAGCAGAACCAACTGCAGCCAGAATAAATCCCGCTCTAGAGCCCCATTGTTCGCGCTTCATAAAAACTCCTTTTATTGAAACATTTTACTGATAATTATCATAAATTCAGTTTTATAATCTGGTTATTTAAAGTTGTCTTGCTTAAAGTAGATAATATTTCTAAGCATTACAGCCAGATTACCTACTAATGCTAACTAAGGCAATATGATGATACCGCAATCAAACAAAGTCAAAGCAGTCGATTACACTGGTACTACAAAGGTTACTGGTTTTCTTAGTTGCTTGCTTTCTACATAGCAGCTTTAAGCATTGCCATTCATGAAATCAGTGATTTATTATATTTTTTAAAAAAGTTATTTTCCCAGTGAAGCGCTTCAAGAAAATGCCAGTTAATGAAAAGCACCTTACATAAATGTAAATAAAAACGGCCTTATCAGTGAATGACAAGGCCGTTTATTTATAACGCTTTTATCTATAGTTCAGTACTATTTATACAAAGCTAGCTCTGAATTCAAACCTTTAATTAGGCTGACACACATAATTAGCATTAAGAAGGTAAATGGCAATCCTGTTGTCACAACACCCGCTTGCAATGCTTGCAGCGATTCCGTACCACCAATCCAAAGCATAGTCGCAGCAATAGAACCTTGTACTACAGCCCAGAAAATACGTTGTGGAACTGGCGCATCAATCTTACCGCCCGAGGTAATACTATCGACTACCAGTGACGCAGAATCCGATGAAGTAATAAAGAAGATCAATACTAATACAATCGACAATACCGACAACGCACCACCAAACGGCAGTGCATCATATACATGGAACAGAGATAGCGAAATATCTGTCAAACCATTAGTACCAAGCTCACCGACTTTATTAATCACTTGCTCGATAGCAATGCCACCGAATGTCGCCATCCATACTAAGGTGACTAACGTTGGTACAAAGATCACTGCACATAAGAACTCTCGCACAGTACGTCCTTTAGAAATACGCGCAATGAACATACCGACGAACGGTGCCAATGAAACCCACCATGCAAAGTAGAATACCGTCCAACCTTGCATCCATGCTAAATCGCCACGATCATGTGGATTACTTAAAGCAACAAAGTTTTCAGCATAAGCCACTAAGGTATCAGGGATTGATACGGTAATAACATCAAACCCGATGAACATAACAAAAGCCAACAAGGCAAAAGCAAGCACCATATTGACGTTACTCAATATTTTAACGCCGCCATTAATGCCTCGAACAACAGAGACAATTGCTATTAAAGTAACAAATACAATCACCATCAGCTGCAAGCCAATACCGCTTTCAATACCAAATACGTGATTGATACCACTCGCCGCTTGCTGCGCACCAAGGCCAAGCGAAGTAGCTAGAGAAAATAATGTCGCAAGCACAGCCATAATATCAACAATATGACCAGCCCAGCCCCAAGTTCTATCACCAATAATTGGATAGAATACTGAGCGCACTGATAATGGCAGACCTTTATTATAAGAAAAGAAAGCCAGCGCTAACGCCACAATGCCGTAAATTGCCCAGCCGTGGATACCCCAGTTAAACACAGTTGCAGCCAGTGCTAATGACTTCGCTTCTGGTGTGAATGGTTCCACACCTAATGGCGTGCCCCACCAATTAGTGAAGTAAGCAGTTGGCTCTGCAACTCCCCAAAACAGCAGACCAATACCCATACCAGCCGCGAATAACATAGTTACCCAAGACAGAGTCGAATGCTCTGTTTTTGCTGTTTTACCACCAATACGGATCTTACCAAACGGTGACACGATCAACGCCATGGTAAAGAGCACAAAGAAGTTGATAGACCACATAAAGAACACATCAAAATCAGCCATGATGCCGCTGCGGATACTGATTAATGTTTCTTTTGCTGTGGTGGGATCTGAGAGAAGAAGTGCGGAAAGAAGGAGGATAATAAGACCTGCACTAATACCAAATACAGAGTTGTGTATATCAAAGCCCCATTTTTGAATGTTGTCTTGACCTACTTGGTAATCTGTCGTTTCAATACTGTATTTGTTTAATGTATTACTGTTACTAAATGTATTCTGCTTGTTTAACTGACTATCCATAAATAATGCTACGCATATTTCCTACGATACTTTTTAATCGAAAAGTAAAAACGAAATGGCCATCAAAAATAAAAAACTGATTAGGCCAATAACTAAAAATCATGCGGAGGGTAGCAACAATAGTTTTAAAATTCAAATTAACTTGCAGCTATAATGGCCAAATTAATTGACCGCTATAGCTTGTTTCAGTAGATATTGATGAGTGCTTATACGGTCAAATCTTTCATTAGATCTTCCAATGCATCTGCTTGTTTGTGTAACTGTGATACTTCTACTGCAGACTGAGTGATCATCTCAGCCACTAAAGACGACTGACTACGTACTTGCTCAACATCAGCAGCAATATTATCAGCAACTACACCCTGCTCTTCAGCAGAGGTGGCGATCTCGATACTGCGATCTGCGATGTACTGATTCTGCTCCGCTAGCTGTCGAATATCATGATTAACAGTATTCATATGCCCAGAACTTGATTCTGAATTACTCACGGTATGCTGCATCACTTTCATTAAACTTTGGCTGTTTTGTTGGAGTGATTCAATCATTTTTTGAATTTCGACGGTTGCAGATTGTGTTCGTCCTGCTAGTGTGCGAACTTCATCAGCCACAACCGCAAAACCACGTCCTTGCTCACCAGCACGTGCCGCTTCAATCGCTGCATTCAACGCCAGTAAGTTAGTTTGCTCAGAGATAGAATTAATTGTCGTCACTATGTTATTAATCTGCACCGCATCGTTATCTAGCTGTTCTACAGCTTCAGATGCTGAGTTAACCTCTGAGGCTAATAACTTAATTGCATCAAGAGTTTGCTCAACATGGGTCAAACTCTGTGTGGTCGTTTCTGTTGCTTCGCTAGTTTGACTCGATGTGTTTTGCGCATGACTAGCTACTTCACGTACTGAGCTAGCCATTTGCTCTGTGGCACTGGCGAGTGAATCAATACGTTCTTGTTGTTGCGCCGTTAAGGTTTCATTCTCATTACTGCGTTGACGTAGCTGTGAACTAATTTGTTGGATTAATGCAATCGCTTCCTGAGTTGCCTTCACCAATGTCTGCTCTCGTTCAGAAACGCGATCTATCGTTTGTGCAAGCAAGTTAAATTCATTTCTAGCTGGCGCATAGCCTATGCGCGAAGCAAGATCACCGTTGGCAAGACGCAGCAAAGCATCATAGATATTAAATAATGCACCGCCCATAAATGTCATGATGTAATACAGGCTCAATGAAATAAGTAAGCATGAACAGATAATGATGCTGATATGACTAAGGGTTAATGTTGTAAGTAAGTTTGGCTGCGTCTGTGCTGCTAAGTTATAATTTTCATTAGCGATGAAGACTGTATCGCGGCTCTGCCCACCAACTTGTACACTACCTTGAGCTAAGATTTGAGTAACATCTTGCTTAGACAGATCTGATTTTTCAATCAATTGAGCAATAGTATTCATGTGCTTATTGACTAACTGCTTTTGCTGACTTTCAGCCGCGTCCATCAAGGTCAAGCTAACCAAGATAATTGCCAACAATGGTGTAAAAAACATCACTAAGAAATTTTCTTTTATTTTTATATCAACCAGATATTTATCAATCCAACGAAACGCAACTTCTTTCATTGTTTACTTCCTTCTTCTACGTTACAGCTAAACCTGAGTTTCAAATGAAACTACCCATTATGGCTGACATCATATAGATAAAAATAAAGCATATAGTGATACCGGTCACGTAAATAACAGCGCATTATATTAGCGAAATCATTGTTCGCTATATTGATGATCTATTTCGTCTTGCAGTGCTTCTAATTGTTCCAAGATACCAAGAAATTTCTCTCCAAATACCGTCAGCGACCATTTACAGCCATAAATAGTCTCAACCATTCTTGCGCTATTTTCAGGTGCCGTTTTTCTTACAAATACTTTTTCTTTTTTAATCATAAAGATGTACCAATAAGTACCTGGGTTACCAATTTGTACTTACTATTTAATGAGTTAATTAACACATGGCAATGGAACTTGCTGAGCATAATATTCGCGTCAATGCCGTCTCCCCAGCAGTTGTCAAAACGCCAATATATGAAGCTTTTATTCGTCCAGAAGAAATGGATACCACATTAGCTAGTTTTGATGGATTTCATCCTATCGGACGAGTCGGTTTACCAGAAGATATTGCCAACAGCATCTGCTTTTTACTCTCAGATGAGGCAAGCTGGGTAACCGGTGCAATTTGGGATGTTGATGGCGGCGTGATCGCTGGCCGAAATTAAGCCATAAACGACAGTGAAATATCGGTTAGCCCATTTGTACCTAACTCACCGACTTTATTAATGACTTGATCGATAGCAATACCGTCCAACCGTGCATCCAAGCTGTATCATCACGACCATGCGGATTACTTAAGCCTACAAAGTTTTCAACATAAGCAATCATAGTATCTAGGATTGATACTGAAACCACATCAAAACCAACAATCATCACAAAGATTAACAGTGCGAATGCAATCACAACCAACTGCATACCAATCCCCATACCTGCGGCAAATAACATTGCCATCCAAGAAAGAGTGGAGTGTTCTGATTTGGCTTCTTTACCACCAATACGCATCTTACCAAACGGCGACCAAGATTAACGCTCAACCCTGTTAGAGTCTGGGATTAAAATGCGCTAGCCCTGGAAGTCCGTGCCCTACCATGCTAAATAAACTTATTTGCATGGATTTTATGCTTTATTTGATTTTTACCATTTGTTTTTGCTTCATAAAGTAAATCGTCTGCTTTTTTATATGCGTAAGGAAATGATGAAATGTTAATAAGAAAGCCACCTGAAAAGATACCAGCACTAACCGTAACACCACATTTCTCTTCAATGTTTATCCTTACCCTTTCTGCTATCTCATAGGCTTGCATGCACTCTGCTTCAGTGAGTACCATAAACTCTTCCCCGCCCCACCTAAAAGCAAAGTCGGTATCATGATTTATGCTAAGGTTAATCGCCTCAGCTACGTTTAGTATGACCTTATCGCCAAACTCGTGACCATTAGAATCGTTAATTTTTTTGAAATTATCGATATCTATTATTACAAGAGAGTTGATTTTTTTTTGTTTGATTATGTTTTGATACGCATGTCTATTTAAAAGACCCGTTAAAAAATCTCTTCTTGCAGACTCTCTTATTGGCGCAACAAATTTCTCTGAAATGTAAACCACCAATAAAAACATACATAAATACACAGAAAAAGAAGTAACAACAATCACCTTCACTTGTTTATGAGCTTGTTCATTCGCTTTCTTTCTGAAAGCTTCAACCTCAGACTTTATATCATCAATATAAAGACCAGTGCCTATATACCATTTAGAGCCTGTTATTGGTGATACATATGTTACTTTAGGCTGAAGGGATGCTACTCCCGGCTTATTATAGGTATATTGAACGAAACCACCGCCTGATCTTGATTTATCATTTAATAGATTTGATATATTAATACCGTTAACATCAATCATAGCTTTCCCTAATGCTTGGCCGACCAAATTGGGAAATAGGCTATGAATGATGTACACTTTTTTTTCATCCATTGCAAAAAAGTAACCGACATCATTAAAATATCGAACGCGGCCTAACGCTTTATTGGCGGCTTCTCGTGCTTTATCGCCAATACCCAATCGACGGACAATATCTTCAATAACGGCAGAGCCAAGCAGTGCAGCATCTTTAATATTAGATTTACGCCCTTTCAGCAAAACTTGTTGATAATGCTCAACGTCATTATCAACGGAGTTTCTATACGAATAAATACTAACGCCCGAGATGACAAAAGCGATGATTAACATAGGAATTAACGTCCCTAGTAATAACGTTTTTTTCATGATGTTAATATCCCTTTGGATCCAAATAATAAATACATAGCTGATATTACGCAGTTAAAGATTCTATCTCTAGCAAAGTCTTAAGTCAGTGTGAGATCGTGAACATTTTTTGAACAAAAAGGAGCGATTTGACGATCTAATTTACCTGTGATCTTACACCCTCTGTTTGAGGTTTTATTCGGCTCTCTTTGTGCCGTGATCGCTAGCGCTAAAGGCTGGTTCGATATTAGAGAGTACATTCAAGGCCATCACAATTGGTTTCAGCTGAATGCAGTCGGTACATCCCCTGACAGAAGGCAGAGCCAGTACCATCCATATGGTCAGTGCTTACGCCTCTTCGAATAAATTGGTACTTGGGCAAATAAAACAGATCAAAAGAGCTACGACAGCGAAAACGATGGAATCTGAACAAGCTCATAGCCGTATAGAATCTATGCACTGGGTACTTGACGTTAGTATGAACGAAGATGCATGTCAAATATATAAAGACAACGGCGCTGCTTAATGAACACATCAATGCTGGAAAGTGTGTTAATTGCAGGATTGTCTAAAAACTAAACACTCATGCGGTTGCCCTGAGTCTTAAGTGCTTCTTTTTGAGATTTTATATAAAGGCAGATTCAACTCCAAAGTGTATAATTATTAAGAAATTAAAGTTGAAGTAATGCTCAGGGGGTGATCTTATTTAATCACCACAAAAAAACAAAATTAACACACCCTGAACATTATGAAAGATTGTACCGAGCTAAAACAAATAACGAAAGTTATAAATCAATTAACGATTAATGATATTGGCAATAGTAGTCAACTTTGTAAGCGTGAACGCACGATCAAACCTTTTGAATTGCAGCAGCAAGTTTTAGGCACAACACATAGTCTATCTGACTTTAAAAAAGTCATCGCGCAAGATGGCAGTTCTTTTGCCGTACATGATAGTTTGCAAGATGATTTTAAGGGACGCCAACCGGACAAGCTAATTGTCGCCTAATATGTGATAATAAAGACGGTCTGCCCGAGTGTGGTTTTTCAATAAGCCCTTCTAAACCTTCATTGAGATATTGACTCACCCATTTGTTAACGCTGGTACGGCTAACTTTTAGAAAGCTTGCTATTTCAGTTCTATTTTTTCCGTCGACAAAATGAGAAATGGCAAGTAAGCGAATTCGCATTCTTGCATTTGATGTAGAAGCAATAAGTTGAGAGAAGTTATGATCCATATAAGCACCTTTTTTGATACCTACATTAGATCATAAATTTAATAGAATTGGTGTTGTTAATATGTTCTTGAAGATGGGTTAGTTACAGGGTGACTCATTTATAATTAGCCTATTGAAATTAGTTTCTATACCCTACCAATCTATCTCATCATATGAATAATGGCTTTGCCATTCCGCCTTTTCTGTTTTTATTTTCTTATTTAGTTCAGACATTTCTTCTGCTGTAACCTTTCCCTTAAATAAAAGGAAACTGTAAAATTTTTTTAACACTGTACATGTAGCATTGACGTTTGTCGGATTAGACCACATCGCCTTTCTAGGAAACCAACCGTTAAAAAAATAGCTAACCTCTTCTATACCGATTTCAGGGGTGATAACCACGGCTAGCGCATTTTAATCCCAGACTCTAACAGGGTTGAGCGATACTCATCGTCCAGCCCTGCCATTTTCTTTTTCCTCGCTATACTTGCCGATTTCGTTTCATCTTTCTTAAATAGTGCCAATGCTATCTTTCTCATGATATTAAAAACTAATGGCCCCTGTTTTTTTCTTATTCTTGATTCATCTTCTCTAAAGGTCATATCAAGCATCCAGTGCATACTTTCAACTTGCCAGTGACTACGCACCGCATTTAATGCTTGCTCTGCATTTAAATCTAAAGAGCTGATATACCAACGGGTTTCCTCTGTATCCTTACCTGTTGATTTGTCATGAACTTGAGCGTTAATCTTGATAATACTTTTTAGTCCAGACCATCGATAGCGCTTTGCTAACCAGTTTGTATCAACTAATAATTGCTGGCAGGTGCGTGTTTCTATTCGTCCGTGTCCAGCACTCACCTCTGTATGCTCTGCGTAATTGTGTTCAGATAACCCCTCGCGTTGAAGCTTGTGCCACCATGCCTCCAACTCTGCTTGCATACCTGAGTGGTTGCCTTTGAGCGCTAAAATATAATCCGCTTTTTGTTTTATTATTTGTTTAGCTATTTCTTTCTGGCAACCCATTGCATCGAGGGTGATTATGCTATTTTCAATCTCCAACATCGAAAGTAGTTCTGGGATAGCCGTAATTTCATTACTTTTTTCATTCACAGCCGTTTGGCCTAGTACTAATTGATGCTGGCAACTCCATGCACTGACTGTATGAAGTGCATTTTTTCTATCTTTTGTGGTGAACGAACGCCTTGCTGTTTTACCGTCAATGGCAATAACATCACAGCCTGTAGTTTCAACAAGTGACGATATCCAAGACTGAAAGGCATGTTCAATTTCTTGAGCCTTTAAACGGCAAATAACTCTCGCGATAGTGTCATGCTTGGGGATACCAGCTTTAAATGGGCGGTATTTTCTTAACCAATCCAGCTTTAAGTGTCCAAAATCTTCAATATCCTCCCAGCCTTCAGCACCGGACATCACGGCACTGATAGCAAGTAAGAGAATGTCGAGTAAATCATGTTTTTTACAGCGCTCAATGCGAGGATCAGTTATCGGATCAAAATGTGTCAGGAAAGCCGGGGTCATCAAAAATCACCAAAAAATATTATGTACAGATCTGATCACTGCTTCTGATAAAAGTTCAATTTATAATGATCTTGCCGTGTACTGACCATGCTATTCGTGC
>Ga0209396_1006788_pt1 | contig 10395 bp, 5 predicted proteins | sample GOMGulsemesocosm_6_FD_184638 | JGI IMG/M metagenome (GOLD analysis project Ga0209396, IMG submission 184638) | Methane-oxidizing microbial communities from mesocosms in the Gulf of Mexico - GOM8C Gulf of Mexico (SPAdes) (version 2) | ecosystem: Environmental > Aquatic > Marine > Cold seeps... | reverse complement strand
TATTCTCGATGGCGATGATGCTTTTCCTCTTGATTCTTCTGAAACACTTGATACAGACGGTGATGGTCTTGGTGATAATGCCGACAATGACAGTGATGGTGATGGTTACTCAAACGCTATTGATATCTGGCCAAATGATGCTGCAAAATGGTTTGATACCGATGGTGACGGTGTAGATAATAATGCTGATACCGATGATGATACGCATGATGGTACGGGAGTAGGAGATGGCATTCTTGACGTAAATGATGATTTTCCTCTTAACGCCGCTGAATGGTTAGACACCGATAATGATGGTGTTGGTGATAATGGAGATACGGATGCCGACGGTGATGGGCACTTAAATGTTAATGATACTTTTCCTTTGAATAATGCTGAATATGTTGATACTGACGGTGATGGCACTGGTAATAATGCTGATACTGATGATGATGGAGATAGTGTTTTAGACAGCAGTGACCCTTTTCCTCTAGATGCAAGCGAGTCCATTGATACTGACTCTGATGGCATAGGTAATAATGCAGATGCAGACGATGACGGTGATGGTGTTTTAGATGATATTAACGGTAACGGTATCATTGATGGCTTAGATGATGTTTTTCCATTGAACGCCACTGAGCATGTTGACACCGATGCTGATGGCACTGGTAATAATACTGATACCGACGATGATGGTGATGGCGTCGCTGATGGCACTGATAAATTCCCACTAGATGCCAACGAGTCAATAGATACCGATGGAGATGGTGTCGGTAATAATACCGATACTGATGATGATGGTGATGGTGTGTTAGATACTGTTGACCCAGAGCCATTAAATATGTTGGCAACAACAGATACTGATGGTGATGGTGAAGCTAACCTTACCGACCCTGATGATGACGGTGACGGCTCTCTTGATGGTATTGACAAATTTCCCTTAGACCCTAATGAATATTTAGATACCGACGGTGATGGTGTTGGTGATAACTCTGATACTGATATTGATGGCGATGGTGTTGCTAATGGGGACGATCCTGAGCCGACAGACCCAACGGCCACAATAGATACAGATGCTGATGGTATTGCTAATATCTATGATACCGATGATGACGGTGATGGCATTGCCGACAATCTAGATTTATTCCCTTTAAATGCGACGGAAAGTATTGATACCGATGGCGATGGCATTGGTAATGTTTCTGATCCAGATGATGACAATGACGGCTTTGTCGACGGTTCTGATGTTTTCCCATTAGATGTAAATGAATACTTAGATACTGATGGCGATTTACTTGGCAACAATGCTGATACTGATGATGATGGCGACGGTGTTGTCGATTCATTGGATGCCTTTCCACTTGATGCTCTAGAAACCATTGATACTGATGGCGACCTTGTTGGTAATAATAGCGACAGTGATGATGATAATGACGGCTTTGTTGATGCTCTCGATGATTTCCCATTAGATGTTAACGAAAACCTTGATACCGACAGTGACGGTACAGGAAATAACGCTGATACTGATGATGATGATGATGGTTATGTCGACAGTAATGACTTATACCCATTAGATGCCAATGAATGGATAGATTCTGACGGTGACGGCATTGGTGATAATGCCGATGCAGATGATGATGACGATAACATTCTCGATGGTGATGATGACTTCCCATTTGATCCAAGTGAATACCTTGATTCTGATGGTGATGGTATCGGTGATGTACTAGATACCGACGATGATGGTGACGGAGTACTGGACAACGTTGACCTATTCCCATTTGACCCTAATGAATCACTTGATAGTGATAATGACGGCATTGGTAATAATAGCGATAGCGACGACGATAATGACGGTGTTCTTGATATTGATGATGATTTTCCACTTGACCCGATAGAAAGTACTGATACAGATGGAGACGGTATTGGTAACGTGAATGATATTGATGACGATGGTGATGGCGTACTTGATTATATTGATCAACTGCCACTTGATGCGACAGAATCTCTTGATTTTGACCTCGATGGTTTAGGTAACAATGCTGATCCTGATGATGACAACGACGGTATGAGTGACGTTTTTGAACTTCAATATGGTTTTGATCAATTTAATGCGGCTGATGCTTCAATTGATACAGACTCTGATGGTACAAAAAACGTTGATGAAGAACTTAATAATACCAATCCGTTAATTGATGATTATGCGCCAGTGATCACACTACCTACTGCTGTTCATCTTGATGCTGACCATACCTTTACAGCACTTACGAGAGAGCAATTGGTAGAGCTAACCGAAGTTTATGTTGAGGACGGTCGTGATGGGCGTAATTGTTGTTCGTTAACGCCTGTTGGTTTCGAACAGGGTCAAAAGCACATAACATCAGGTTTATACAATATTACTTGGAGAGCGGTTGATGAAGCTGGAAATGTTTCAACAATACAACAAGTACTTAATGTCTATCCGTTAGTTAATTTCAGTGCATCACAAACAATAAGTGAAGGGATCTCTGCTCGGGTAGACGTTGTTTTATCAGGTGAAGCTCCTGATTATCCTGTTGAGCTACCATTTTCTATTTCTGGGAATGCAGACACTCTTGATTATCGTTTAACGGATAATAAAATTGTGATTAATGAGGGGACGTCAGGCTTTATCGAAATCTTTATTAATAAAGACTTCCAGGCAGAGAATAATGAAGAGCTTATTCTCAGTTTTGGCGATGAATTAAATATCGGTGTGCATAATTCTCATACTATTGTTATTACTGAAAGTAACATCGCACCAAAAACCGAGTTGCGCATGACCCAGCAAAATATTGCGGTTTCTACAATCAGTAAAGATCAAGGAGAAGTTACCATCGAATTACAAATACAAGATGCTAATCCTGATGATCTACATATTATTAATTGGTTATTACCTGAGTACATAAATGCAGAAATAAGTGCGAATCAATTAAAGGTTTACTTACAACCAGATTCTTTTGATTTACCTGATGCAATTAAAGGTTTAATTACGGTTGAAGTAAGCGTTACCGATAATGGCAGTGGTGAATTGTCACAAACACATCGCCTTAATATACCTGTTAATAGCACTTTAGCACGACTAGATGGTAGTGACACCGATAGTGATGGTATTGCAGACAACGTTGAAGGTTATGCTGATAATGACGGTGATGGTGTGCCAGCATTTCTGGATAATAATGACATTGCTTATTTGCAGCCTTTACATGTAAATGCAGCTCAAACTAAATTGATGGAAACGGAACCCGGTTTAAAATTACGCTTAGGAAAATACGCTTTACAGCAGTTTTCTGATGGGGTGCAAATGACTCAACAAGAAATGGATGCGACAGGATTAGTTGCCACTGATGATTATGATCATAGAAGTGATTACTTTGATTTTGAAATTCATCATGTACTACCCGTTGGATCATCCGCTTTTGTAGTTATTCCTTTGAATGACGGCATTCCACAACATGCACTCTATCGAAAGTTTAATCGTGACAATGGCTGGCAAAATTTTGTTGAGAATAGTAAAAACAGTTTAGCGTCTAGCGCTGCAGATAATGATGTTTGTCCACCACCTCATAGTGAATTGTACCAAGCAGGTTTAGCAGCAGGGCATCAATGTGTAAGATTGCTGATCGAAGATGGTGGCGCAAATGACGCAGATGGTCTTGCCAATGGAGTTATCGACGACCCAGGTGGTATTGCGGTAGTGCCTAATAAAGAAGTTGCTAAAGAAACAGATCCTGAGCAGTCAAGTAGTGGCAGCATCTATTGGTTATTACTTCTAATTTTGGCAAGTTTACGATTAAGAAATAATAGACAAGGTCGATAATAAATAAGTCTCACAAACAAGTGAATATTTATGTTTGTTCGCCCGTTATTTTCCTATAAAATAGCGGGCAAATTTCTTCCTTCAATAAATAATAAGTATCTTTATGTTCGAACTTAAATACCATACTCCAAAAGAGTGGGCGCAAGTCGCACTCGCTGATTTTAATGCATTTTTACTAGACCACGCAACCGCGGAAAAAAAAGCTTCAGGTATGGCAATGTCAATGATCTCTCATTACCCAGATAGAAAAAATATGGTTAAAGCTATGGCTGATTTAGCCATAGAAGAGCTTATTCATTTTAAACAAGTACTAAAATTAATTAATGCCCGAGGCATTCAACTGGGTGCAGACAGTAAAGACCCTTATATTACGCAAATACGTAAAGCATTCCGTAATGGCAGCGAAGTGTTTTTTATGGACCGATTAATTGTCGCAGGCGTTATTGAAGCACGTGGTTATGAACGGTTTTCTCTTATCGCTGAAGCGTTACCTGAAGGTAAAGATAAAATATTGTATGACGCCATTGCAAAGTCTGAAGAAAAGCATAAAAATCTCTTTATTGAGCTTGCCTATGAATATTTTGATAAAGCTGAAGTGGATGTACGTTTAGAAGAAATTTTAACGTTAGAAGCTGAAATTTGTGCAAAACTTCCTTTTAGAGCCGCTTTACATTAGTTATTTAGCGATAAATAATTAATCATCAACGTTATGTCAAAAGCATTTAATCAATATTTTAGCCGTTATGCTGAGAGTGAAGTCGAGGTGTTAATTCAACACGAATCGCTTTTGCCTGATGCTTTTTCGGTTGAGCATGTATTAGTTATTCCTGCTTATCAAGAAACTAGCGCTTTTATCAAGCGCTTTTTAGCCTCAACACTTTCAAACAATCCGGTGCTAATGGTTGTAGTTATTAACGAACCTCTAGCCGAAGTTAAAAACAAAGCAAGCACTGAATTTAAAGTAGCACCTTTAACAGAAAGTTCATTTGAGCATGATGAATATATAGATACTAAATTAAAGTGCCCACAAAAAAGGTTACATCAATACTCTCTTTCTTGTGGTGATATACATTGGCAATTTGAAAATTTAACATTAATTAAAGTGCAGCCAAGCCAAGCATGGTTATTGGTGGTTGACCGCTTCACCAATGCTATAGATAAAGAGCAAGGGGTAGGGCTGGCACGTAAAATTGGCGCAGATCTCAGTGCTTACTTAATTTCAATAAATCGAGTGAAACAGCCATGGATCTTCTCAAGTGATGCTGATGCTCATTTACCTGATAATTATTTTAACGCTTTATATTCACAGGATAAAAACACGGTAGTTTGTTGTTTTAATTTTCAACATAGCAGCGATGATAAACGTATTCATCAGGCGAATTTTCTTTATGAAACAGCCTTACGTTACTATGTTGCCGGTTTACATTATGCACATTCTCCCTATGCCTTTTTTACTATTGGCAGTATTTTAGCCTTTAAAGCAGACGTTTATGTTCAAGCTCGAGGATTTCCCAAGCGCAGCGCAGGTGAAGATTTTTATTTATTAAACAAATTGGCTAAATTAGGTAATGTTGAGTTTATTGAAGGGGTTATTGTAAAGCTTGAAGCGAGAACATCTCAGCGAGTACCTTTTGGCACAGGACCTGCGGTTCAAAAAATACTTGATTTACAAGAGAGCAAGCAAGACTACTGTTATTACCACCCTGAAATATTTATATTACTGAAATCAACATTACATTCCTTTTTAAACCTATGGCAGTATCGCGGGGATTTATTACCATGGTTTCAACAACAGCCAACACTAGTTCGGTCAACCCTAATTGAAATAGGTTTCGAAACTTTTGTTGAAAAGCAAAAGAATAATAATGAAAAACAATTTAATAAACAGCTAGTAGTTTGGTTTGATGCATTTAAAACGCTAAAGTTTATTCATAATTTACGCGCTAACTATTATCAAGATATTCCATTAGAACTCGCTCTATCAAAAGCTCCATTTACGCTGAAATAAAAGCCAAACATTCTATTTACCTTCGAAAATTTTCATAAATATACTTGTCTCAGGTCAATGTGCATAAAGCTGTATTTTGAAATAAAGCGGGTCCATACCATTAACCGGTATAAAAGCGTAATTGTAACTAATTATTAATATTCTCCAATTATTGACCCATATACGACAATCTTAGTATATCTTTAAAGTAAGTAGTATGTTTTTCGTACACAGTCGTTGGTTTATTTGCTGGAGGTTTTATGGCTATCTTTATGAATAAGCTCAGTAGAATATGGCGTTTATTTGTTTTTGCTATGTTGTTATCTGCATGTCAAAACTCTGGACATCTAAACGAGAAAGAACTAATTGTTGAGGAAGGTTTATACTCAGATAACTACTTTCCTAATTATAAAAATATAAAAATTGAAACTGAGGAAGATATTTTTGCTCTGAACTCTCGAATGCGGCTCATGGTCAAAGAAAAGTTAATACCAGTGCGTGATATTAAAAAACGTTCAATTAAATTACTCGAACATATTTTTGATCAAAATAATGTTGCATTAGAATATAGCTCTAGTGCAAATGTAAATGCGAGAGATGTTTATAATAATCAAGTGGCGAATTGCTTATCACTCACTATTCTGGCTTATGCGCTAGCAAAGGAAGCTGGTTTAGACGTCAATTTTCATGATGTTAATATTCCCGAGTATTGGGTGAGAAATGGTAACAATAATATGTTGAGCGGTCATGTAAACTTAACTATTTCAAGACCTCTCAAATCAAGTCGTTATATTTTTATGGGTAAAAATATCCTAACAATAGATTTTGATCCCTACATATCCAGAAAAAACTTTCCTAAAAAGCCGATTAGTAAATCCGTTGTGGTTGCAATGTTTTATAGTAATAAGGGTGGACAAGCAATACTTGATGGCGAGTTTGAAAAAGCCTATGCATATATTAAAAAAGCAACTCAAATAGCCCCGAATTTCAGTCCTTCATGGGGAAATTTAGGGGTTTTGTATAAGAATATTCATCAAGATGATTTTGCTCTAAGGGCATACCGCTTTGCGATTGAGCTAAACCGAAATAACTTTAATGCTATGGCAAATCTGAGCTTATTATTAAGTCGTAGAGGTGAAAATGACGAGGTAAAAGAAATTCAAAAGATTCTTCATAATAAAAGGAGCAAAAATCCTTATTATCATGCTATGCAAGCAGACAGAGCTTTTTATAATGGGCGAAATGAATTGGCAATAACTTACTATCAAAAAGCAATATCTCTAGCTAAAAAGGTTCCTGAGTTTCATTTCGAATTAGCAAAAATTTATAATGCAATGAATGAAAAGTCGAAAGCAAAAAAGTCGATTAAACGGGCAATACGTTATAACCGAACAGCGGGAGTTGAAGACCGTTATATCGCCAAGTTAAACGTAATTAATCAAGCTTCCTTAACGCATTAATATTTACTCTGTTTTTATATCTTCAGCTTTGAGTTTTTAGGATCATTTGATGTAAGAAAAACAATAAGTAGCATCATCTTTAATAGATATAGCATAGTGTTTATTTTTGATTAATTTATCCTCGTATTTATATGCCTAAGGACGGCTTAATATGAAAATAATCAGGAATAACACTAGAAAGTGGAAATACTGTTGTTTATTACACGTTATTAAGCTGTAATCACTTATTTTTCTTTCCAAAGTTCAAGGAAATAGGGTATGTTAAAGTTAATAATACTCAATAGAATTTTTAGCTTTAACATATGTATAACACCTATATAGCAAGACAAGCGATATTAGATAGAAACCGTACCACTATTGGTTACGAACTTTTGTTTAGAGATAGTCCCGAGAATAAATTTCCTGAAATTGATCAAGACGTTGCTAGCTCAAAATTAATTATTCAAAATCATCTACAGGGTGATATTCGCTCAATTAGTATGGGAAAACTTGCTTTTATTAACTTTACTGAAAAATGTTTAGTTAATAAATATCCGTTAATGTTCGATAGAAATGCTATTGTTATTGAGCTTGTTGGCCATAAATCGGCAACAAATCGTCTGTTTAAAATCATCAAGTTTTATCATGAAAAAGGATATAAAATTGCATTGACTGAATATGATCTTGATGAGAAATGGGATATTTTATTTCCATATATATCAATCATCAAAGTTGATATAGAAGTCATTAATCCTAAACGTTTACATAGCGTTATTGAACGTTTAAAAGGTCATAATGTTAAACTTGCCGCTGAAAAAGTAGAAACAAATTTTCAATTACAAGCACTAGCTGAAGTCGGTTTTAATTATTACCAAGGATACTTTTATCATGAACCTGAAATAGTAGAAGGGCAAACTCTTGCACCGATAAAAACTCAAATGTTGAATTTAATCAGTGAAACATTTCATTCACCATTAGATTACGACAATATAGCCACTATTATTAGCCATGATGTAAATCTAACGGTTGGTTTATTAAAATTAGTCAATAATGTAGCCACATCTACAAGAATTGAAATTACATCGCTTAAACAGGCTGCGGCCTATTTAGGTGAAGATAAACTAAAACAGTTTGTTACTATTCTTGCTTTATCTAAATTGACTACTGAAAAATCTGATGAAGTTTCTAAGCAAGCACTAATAACAGCAAAATTAATGACGTCGATAGCAAAAGCAAGTGTCTTTAAAGAGATCAGTGACTTTGCTTTTATTACCGGATTATTAAGTGCTATTGAAGTTGTTTTAAGTATGCCTATTGATGAAATTATTAAAACAATGCCTTTAGCGTCGCCGATTGAAAATGCCCTAATAGACCATTCTGGGCTACTTGGTGAATTACTTAATTTGACGACTAAATATATTACCGGCAATGGTGAAAATATTAATCAGTTAATTGACACCTACTCCCTTGATGCAACTTATATTCAACAAGAGTTTGTTGCGGCTTGTAAATGGTGTAAAGACCTAGGTTTATAAGTTTCGGCTTACTCAATTATTAAAATCAACGCCTATTCATTGTTTTTTGTTTAGGCGTTTTTTGTAGAGGAAACTATTGAGCGGTTAATGCGAGAATGTTTTCTTGTGCTGAAACCAAATTTTCACTTACTTTTTCTACATGTTGAATAGCAACGGACAATGGAACTGTTAATAATTGATTGTTCCGCTCTGCGACCATCACATTGCTATTTCCAGCGATAAGTTCTTGTACAGCTGCGACGCCCATTTTTGTTGCTAGAATTCGGTCTTTAGCTACAGGAGAGCCACCTCGTTGAATATAGCCAAGTATACAAGCGGTACAGTCAATGTTTTCCGTTTGCTTTAACTGCTTAGCAAGTTGGGTAGCGCCGCCTGGCCATAGGTTTTCGGCTATCACAATTATATAACTGGCATGTCTGTTTTGTTGAGCTTGTTTAATTTCTATCGCTAAATGGTTAAGCTTTTCTTGTTCGTCTTCTTGAGAGAAGTTTTCAAAAGATAATATTTGCTCTGCAGCGCAAGCAATACCAACATTAAAAGTAATATGTCCGCTATGTTTACCCATTAATTCAACGATGAAAATTCGTTCGAAAGCTTCTGCTGTGTCACGAATTTTATCAATAGCTTCAATACCGGTATTTACCGCAGTAGAGAAGCCAATGGTAAAGTCGGTACCATCAATGTCATTATCAATTGTGCCAGGTATACCAATAACTTGGCCTGACCAATGGTTATTTAAAGCGAGTAAACCATTAAAAGAGCCATCACCGCCAATAACAATTAATGCATCAACTTTTTCTTTCTGAAGTGTTTCAACTGCTTTTTTTAAGCCTTCCTCAAAGAGCATAGCGGGGCAGCGAGCACTTTTTAAAATAGTGCCGCCTCGGTGAATTATACCATTTACACTACTTGGGGTTAATTTTGTTGAGTTGTCTTCAATTAAACCGTTATAGCCAGAAAAAAAACCGATAGTTTCTAATTTATAGTGGTGCGCAGCAAGTACCACAGAACGTATTGCTGCATTCATGCCTGGTGCATCGCCGCCACTGGTTAAAACTGCAATTTTTTTCATAGTCATGTTCAGATTATTAGTGCCATATCTTAAATGCTATCATATACCAATTTTATAACGCTGTAGTTTTTCATTTTAACCATTAAAATTGATTCTCTTGCTATTATGTATATTTATTTCATCTGTCATTGCTTCCCTTATGCGTATTTTAAGCATAAAAAAAGGTAGCTACTTAGCTACCTTTTTAATGAAACAATAAAGCTTAGTTTAAATGTTTTTTAGTTACTGTTAATACTTTCAATGTATTTGTTGCACCAACTGTTTCCATCATATCGCCATGAGTGAAAATCACTTTGTCATCAACTTTCAAGTCTGAATTTTTCAATACTTCACTCAATACTTGCTTTGATAATTCTTCGTCAGAAAAGTCAGTAGAGTCAAACTCAACTGGATAAACACCACGGTAAATAGCGGTTTTATTTAATGTCTTATCATGACGAGATAAAGAGTAAATAGGCAGACCAGAAGTAATACGTGACATGATTTTGCTAGTATGACCTGATTCGGTAAGTGAAATTATTGCTTTCACACCTTCTAAATGGTTT